>TARA_B110000444_G_scaffold261254_1_pt1 | contig 16583 bp, 18 predicted proteins | sample TARA_B110000444 | Tara Oceans TARA_B110000444 (sample SAMEA4398370) | marine metagenome | biome: Polar Biome; feature: [SRF] surface water layer (ENVO:00010504); material: water (ENVO:00002006), including particulate matter (ENVO:01000060) such as... | depth 5 m | reverse complement strand
GGTTTCACCTATCTTTTTAACAACTGTTGGGGTAACAGGGGGAATTGGAATAGATTTAAAGAACTGGGTAAAAAAATTAGACTCTAATGGGAATCCAATCCTCAATAATGATAATAATCCAGTTCTCGAACAGAAATATTCAGTAGAAACTGGAACTGTTTTAAAAATAAATACAAAAGATAAGAAACTCTATAACAACGCCGGAAATGAAGAACTAGTTGATGTTTCTTCTTCCTTCACACCTCAAAATACAGATTTTATCAAAGCTGGAGGGTCCTATGCAGTCGTATTTGGTAAAAAACTTCAAAACTTCGCCTGCGAAGCTCTTGGTAAAGAAATTAAATCTCCATATGCAAAAACAAAAGAGGTATTTCATCCTGGTCAGGGCCTCACAGCGGTTGAAAAAATTTTTAATGCAAATGCTATAGGTGTTGCAAAGGACTCAGTTCTGCACGCTGGAGCTGACGCTAGAGTAAAAGTTAACATTGTTGGATCACAAGATACAACTGGTCCTATGACTGCCCAAGAACTGGAATCTATGGCTGCAACACTTATCGCCCCAACAATTGATGGGGCATACCAATCTGGATGTCATACAGCTTCAGTGTGGGATATAAAGGCTCAGGAGAACACGCCGAAACTAATGAAATTTATGCATAAATTTGGTCTTATTACAGGAAGAGATCCAAAAGATATCTACCATCCAATGACAGATGTAATTCATAAGGTATTAAATGATATAACTGTTAATGATTGGGCAATCATAATTGGTGGAGACTCTCATACTAGAATGTCTAAAGGAGTGGCATTTGGTGCAGACTCTGGAACTGTAGCATTGGCTCTCGCAACCGGAGAAGCAACGATGCCCATCCCTGAATCTGTAAAGGTCACTTTTAAAGGTGTTATGCCGGATCATATGGACTTTCGTGATGTTGTTCATGCCACACAAGCTCAAATGCTTAGTCAGTTTGATGATAATGTATTCCAGGGACGTATTATAGAAGTGCATATTGGAACTTTGTTAGCAGACCAAGCTTTTACATTTACTGACTGGAGTGCTGAAATGAAAGCAAAAGCAGCAATATGTATTTCTGAAGATGATACACTTATTAAGTCACTTGAAATTGCAAAGCATCGAATTCAGATCATGATTGATAAAGGAATGGATAATAATACCAAAATGCTTAGTGGTTTAATAGATATTGCTGAACAGAGAATTATAGAAATTAAAAATGGTGTAAAACCTGCATTAACTCCAGATAATAATGCCAAATATTTCGCAGAGGTAGTTGTCGATTTAGATCAAATAGTTGAACCTATGATAGCTGATCCTGATGTAAACAACATTGATATATCAAAGCGTTATACACATGACACAATAAGACCAATCTCTTATTATCAAGCAAAGAAAAAAGTAGACCTAGGTTTCGTTGGATCTTGTATGGTTCATAAAGGAGACATAAAGATTGTTGCACAAATGCTTCGAAATCTTGAAGCAAAATCAGGGAGTGTTAAGTTTAATGCTCCTTTGATAGTCGCTGCACCAACTTATAATATTGTTGATGAACTTAAGGAAGAAGGTGATTGGAGCATTCTTCAGAAATATTCGGGTTTTGAATTCGATGATAATAATCCTAAAAATGAAGCTCGTGTTAAATACGATAATATCTTATATCTTGAAAGACCAGGATGTAACTTATGTATGGGAAACCAAGAGAAAGCTGCAAAAGGTGATACTGTGCTTGCTACTTCAACACGTCTCTTTAAGGGAAGAGTGGTTGAAGACTCGGATGGGAAAAAGGGTGAGTCATTGTTGGCTTCAACACCAGTGGTTGTTTTATCAGCAATCCTCGGAAGAACTCCAACTATTGAAGAATATAAAACTGCCATTAATGGAATTAACCTAACTAAATTTTCTCCACCTACAGAAAAACCATTAGACTCTTTGTCAATTCATTTTTAAAGCTATATAGAAATTTGTCTAATGCGTTCATGAATAATTCGCTAAAATCTATTATTATGATAACTATTTTATTTTAGTTAAAATCTCTTGCATATTTTTACTAAAATTGGCAATATCGTGTGGTTTTTCACCATCCATAATTAAGGCATAATCATATAAAAGATTAGTCAGAGTATTTACATCTTTAATCTTTTTATTCTTAATCTTACTTGATAAGATCTTAATAAGATTATGATCTGGATTTATCTCTAAAACAGGCTTCGATAGCTCCATTCCTTGTTTTTCTTGTAATATTCTTTGAATAGTCTTGTCATAACCATTATCCCCGAGAGATAAGCAAACGGGACTCTCAATAAGCCCGGGATTCACTTTCACATCACTAACTTGACCATCTAATATTTTTGTAACTCTATTTATAAGTTCCGAGATTGCTGATTCTTCAACCCTATTCTTAGATTTTTTTTCCTTATCTTTATTTTTTATTTCAACATCTATTAGTTCTTCTTTAGCATGGGAAACTTGCTTTAAATCATACTTCTCATAATTCACATTGGAAGCTGTCCAGAAACTATCGACAGGATCCGTTAAAATAATTACTTCAAGGTCCCTAGCTTTAAACCCTTCCAAGATGGGGTTAGCAATAGCTGATTCGTAATCTTCGGCTGTGATATAATATATTGATTTTTGTTTATCCTTAATATCCTTTATATATTCATCCAGACTTCTTATTTCCTCTTTATTATTGGTTGAAGCAAATCTTAATAATTTTAATAAATCATTTCTTTTTTCAAAATCTTCATATAAACCCTCTTTAATCACCGTTCCAAATGTTTGCCATACAGTAAGATACTTCTCATGATCTTTTTCAGCCATCTTTTGTAGAGTACTCATGATTCTATTTTTAATAGCCTTTTTGATAGCTACTACAACTTGATTTTCTTGCAATATCTCACGACTTACTGTAAGAGGAATATCCGCACAATCAATTACACCACTTATAAATCTAAAGTATGATGGTATTATATTTGCATCATCACTAATCAAAACTCTTTTTACATATAATTTTAACTTAGCTTTTCTTTGCTGATCAAATAAGTCAAAGGGTCTTGAAGATGGAATGTATAATAGAACATCATATTCATACCTACCTTCAGCTTTATAATGAATAGTAGAAGTTGGATCATCAAAATTCCTACTAACTAGTTGATAATGTTCTTGGTATTGCTCCTTAGATATATCCTTCTTCTGTTTTGTCCATATTGCATTTGTAGTATTAATTTGTTCTTCAATATCCGAAGTGATATCTTTTAAATATATAGGAAAATTAATGTTATCAGAGTATTTTGATATTACTTCTTTGATCTTATCCGTTTTTAAAAATTCTTCCGAATCTGCATCTAATGAGATGATTATGCTTGTGCCCTTCCTCGCAGCATTCTCTATTTTTGCTATACTATATGATCCTAAACCATCAGATTCCCAAGAGTACGTAACATTAGTATCATATTTTGTTGAAATAACTTTCACATTCTTCGAAACAATAAATGCTGAATAAAACCCTATCCCAAATTGTCCTATCTGCGTTCCTAAATCTTTTGATTCCGATGCATTCTCAATAAATGCCTTAGTTCCTGATTTAGCTATGGTTCCTAGATTCTCTACCATTTCATCTCTACTCATACCGATTCCATTATCAAATATGGTGAGGGTATTTTTTTCACTACTTAATATTATTTCAATTTTTAAATCATCAACCCCTACATCAGATTTTGTGGTTGAGATATACCTAAGTTTATCGCAGGCATCAGATGCATTTGATATGAGCTCTCTTAAAAAGATCTCTCTATTTGAGTAAATCGAATGTGTTAACATTTGAAGTAATCTACTTACTTCAGCAGTAAATTCTTTTTTTTCTTCTTTGATTGTCATGATTCTCTCCAAGCATCCCTATATGCAGGATAAATAATAAATTACTAAGATATATATAGTAATCTAATAATGAATTTCCATATTTTTTATCTTTATATTCATCAATTATTTTTTGTATGCTAAACTAGCAGATGTGAGAGAGAAATGAATAATATATTAAAAATTTCAAATTTTACCAATAATCCTAGAGAATGGGTAAATACTTCAAGTGGTAATAAAAAAACTATCCAAAATAAGCTGATAGCTTTTTCGAGAGAAGAATTAAATCAAATACTAACTTTATATGGGAGAAAAGTTGTATCAGGTGAATGGAAAGATTACGCAATTGATGCTTTAAAGGATCAAGCTATATTTTCTGTTTATAGAAAAACAAATGAAGTCCCTCAGTATACAATTCATAAAATACCTAAATCTAAGAATGGGAATGGGGGTTACCAGATTAAGGGAACTGATGGAAGAATAATAAAAAGAGGTAGTGAACTGCTTAATGTATTAAAGATACTAGAAAAAGATACACGCCGTTATAAAATAATATAATTGCTACCTTCTTGAACCAAAAAGTTGCAGCAGCAAAATAAATAAGTTAATAAAATCAAGATATAGTCTCAAAGCACCCATGATAGCCTTTCGACCAGAAGTTTCGGAATTATCTCCTTGATAGTACATTTCTTTAATTTTTTGTGTATCATATGCAGTAAAACCCGCAAATATTAATACACCGAGAACAGAAATTATAAACTGCATACCACTTGATCCAATAAACATATTAACAATTGATGCAAGTATTATTCCAACTAACCCCATGAATAAAAAAGACCCCCAAGCTGAAAGATCTTTTCTTGTGGTATAACCAAAGATACTCAGTGCTCCAAATGTCCCTGATGTGATTAGAAATACTCTTGCAATGCTGTTACCCGTGTAAGCAAGAAAAATATAGGATAGAGATAAACCCATAAGTCCCGAAAATATCCAAAATGAAATTTGTGCGGCACTTACAGACATTCTTGCTATCCTGGCACTTAAGTAAAAGACCATCCCTAATGGTGCAAGCATTACGACCCATATTAAAGGTGTTTGTGCAATAGCCAGATAAATTCCAGATGCAGCGGCAAAATACGCAACAAATCCTGTAATCAAGAGCCCAATTGCCATATAATTATAGACACGAAGCATATATGTACGAAGTCCTTGGTCAATATCTGCTGCTGAGAATGATGTTTTATTATAAATTCTTGGTTCCATTTGAGTCTCCATATATATTTATATATATATATATAAATGATTGTAGTTATAGAAATCAAGTAGATATTATGATTAATTAATAATATTATAATTTACTTTTTTATTACTCTATATAAAAAAGTTATAAATTAAAGGGAATAGATAGTTGATAAGTAATGATAAGAAACAAAAAATGCCTTGGCCTACTATCCGAAATGGTCTGGCAATGAGAAAAGAATTTAAATTTAAAGACTTCGTATCAGCCTGGAGCTTTATGACAGATATTGCAAAAATAGCTGATGAATCAGACCACCACCCCGAGTGGTCAAATACATATAACTATGTTGAAATTATTTTATCTACACATGATGCCGGGAAAATAACGAGCCAAGATATCACTTTAGCAAATAATATTGATATTATAGAAAAGAAATATAAATAATTTAAAATGATTAACTCTAATTATATACAGAGGGGCTATTTCTCAATTGGTGTTGAAAATATTTCAAAGCCAATGAATCTAGGCAATTTAATAAGATCTGCGCATGCTTTTGGAGCCAATTCAGTTTTTACTGTCAATCCTCACCCTAGAGTGACTGAAAATCAAAATAGGATTAAAAAATCTGATACGTCCAAATCTGATATCCACCTACCCTATTTTGAATGGCAGAAAATTGATAAAATAAATATTCCTAAGGGATGTAAATTAGTTGGAATAGAAATAACTGATGACGCAGATAATCTGCCAAACTTTGTCCACCCAATTCAGGCCATGTATATTTTGGGACCTGAAAAAGGATCTCTGTCAGATGAAACTTTAAAAAAAAGTGACTACATTATCAAAATACCAACTAAATTTTCTTTGAATGTTGCAATTGCTGGAGCAATCGTTATGTATGATCGAATAAAAACAATTGGAAAAACTACGAGATAAATTACCTCTTTTATTCTTTGTTTACTAAAAATAAATAAATTTTTCTTAATCTAATTATTATTTATGGAATATAAAATTTATGAACACTTTAAATAAAAAATATTTTTTTTACATAACTCTATTATTAATTTATATTTTACTGGCACCTCCAAGCTATGCTTCCTCAAATACCGAGCCGGAGCTTCAAAGTAGATTTGGGGATTGGCGAGTTTTCAAATATACAGCTAATAGTAAAGAATTATGCTATATTGCAAGTAGCCCAGTTAAGCAAGATCCATCAGATAAGGCATGGAATCCAAATTTTTTTATTAAAAAGATTGATGATGAAAGTCATAATCAACCAAGTTTATACGCTGGGTATAATTTCAAAAAAGAGACGCCCGTTACTATTAAGATCCTCAATAGCACTTTCTCCATGTCACCTATGGATAAGCACGCTTGGCTAGTAACTAAAGATGAGGAAAAGAAATTAGTTGAAGCCATGAAAAAAGGTTATCAAATGATTATCAAAGGAACCTCTGAATTTGAAACAAATACAACAGACCATTACTCTTTAAAGGGGGTTACTCGTAGCCTTCAAGAGTTAAAAGATATATGCCGTTAAGAACTAATAGTACCAAAATGTATTACTAGAAAAATGTTGGACTTACAAACTACTTCATCTCCAGATAATGAGAAGATTAAAAATGTCGAAGTGCTTTACGGGCATTCACAATCTGAAATATCCGAAAATCTGAAAAACTATAATATTCCTCTTAAACAAAATTCAATGAGGACAAAGCAGCTATGGAATTGGATGTTTCTAAGAGGAATAAGTGATTTCTCAGTAATTAAGAATATGCCAAAAGATCTTCTCCATCAACTATCGAGTGATTATACATTAAAAAGGAATTCTATCTCAGTAGAAAAAAGATCAAATGATGGAACAATTAAATGGTTACTCAAATTATCAAATAATGGACTTTCAACAACTAATGAAATAGAAACTGTTTTTATTCCTGAAGAAAAAAGAGGCACTTTATGTATATCAAGTCAAATCGGATGTACCTTGAACTGCTCATTTTGTCATACTGGGACACAAAAACTAATACGTAATCTGACAACAGAAGAAATAATATCACAGCTATTAATTGCAAAAGATAAACTTAATGATTGGCATGGAAATAATCCAAATAATACACGTAAAATAACAAATATAGTCATGATGGGGATGGGCGAACCATTGTATAATTTTGAAGCCGTTAAAAAAGCCTTACTAATAATGACCGACTGTGATGGATTAGCATTATCAAAAAGAAGAGTTACCTTATCTACGTCAGGAATTGTTCCATTTATGGAGAGAGTTGGAAAAGAGATAGGAGTATCGCTTGCAGTATCATTGCATTCTGCAAAGGATGATGTAAGGGATATCTTAGTACCAATAAATAAGAAGTACCCGATAAGAGAATTAATTAATGCCTGTGAAAATTACCCTACTATCAAAAACTCAAGTAAAATAACTTTTGAGTATGTTATGCTTAGGGATATTAATGATAGCATTCAAGATGCAAAAGACTTGGCTAAATTATTACAGAATATTCCTTCAAAAATTAATCTTATCCCCTTCAATCCATGGCCTGGTAATAATTACCAATGTTCGGATATGGACCAAATTAAGAAATTTGCGGAAGTATTAAATAGTGCAGGTTTTTCCTGCCCGATAAGGAAACCACGTGGTCAAGATATTATGGCGGCATGTGGTCAGTTAAAATCAGAAACTGTGAGATTAAGAAAAAAAAATTAATATACTTTAACTTATTAATATTTTATGTTGATGAATGATGAAAAAAATAAATAAAATTGTACTAGCATACTCTGGTGGATTAGATACATCCATTATGCTCAAGTGGCTTCAAAATACCTATAATTGTGAAGTTGTCACTTTCACAGCAGATCTAGGTCAGGGGGAAGAAATAGAACCAGCAAGAAAAAAAGCTGAAAATTTAGGTGTAAAAGAAATCTATATAGAAGACCTTAAAGAAGATTTTGTAAAAGATTATATATTCCCAATGTTTAGAGCTAATACTCTTTATGAGGGGCAATATCTTCTTGGAACTGCAATTGCAAGACCCCTAATTGCAAAAAGACAAATCGAGATAGCCGAGCTTACTAATGCTGACGCAGTCTGCCATGGTGCAACAGGAAAAGGAAATGATCAAGTTAGATTTGAACTTGGCTATTATGCCCATAATGCTTCAATTAAGGTTATCTCACCATGGAGAGATTGGGACTTAACCTCACGAAAAAAATTAATAGAATATGCTGAAAAACATCAAATACCTATTCCAAAAGATAAGATGGGTGAGGATCCTTTTTCTGTAGATGCAAATATTTTACATACCTCTTCAGAAGGAAAATTAATTGAAGACCCTAATAATGAATGTCCTGAATATGTTTTTCAAAGAACACTATCTATAGATGATGCAAATGAAAAACCTTCCATCATATCAATAGGATTTAAAAATGGGGATCCAATATCAATTGATGGAGAAAAACTATCACCAGCAATACTTCTAGAAAAATTAAATGAATATGGTAAGAATAATGGAATTGGAAGACTAGATCTCATTGAGAATCGTTTTGTTGGTATGAAGAGTAGAGGCATCTACGAAACGCCTGGAGGGACAATATTACTCAAGGCTCATCGAGCTATAGAAGAACTAACTATGGACTCTGGTAGTATGCATCTTAAAGAGGAGCTAATGCCAAAATATGCAAACTTAATTTATAATGGGTTATGGTTTTCTCCTGAAAGAGAGATGCTCCAGCAAGCTATTGATATATCTCAAAAATACGTATCAGGCGTAATAACATTAAAACTCTATAAGGGGAATATTATAATTGTTAATAGAAGGAGCGACCATTCTTTATATGATACTGATCTTGTAAGTTTTGAAGATAGTCAAACAGATTATGATCAGTCAGATGCAAGCGGTTTTATAAAAATAAATGCTCTCAGACTAAAATTATTATCGAAAAGAAGAAAATCTGATTAATTTTTTTTAGTGTAACTACATCTGTAGTTTTGTAGCAATTAATGTATTTCTCATCAAACAAGCAACCGTCATTAGCCCAACACCACCTGGCACAGGAGTTATTGCTGATACTTTTTTTATTGCTTCTTCAAAATCAACGTCACCAACTAATTTTTTCTTATTTTCACCGTTAGAATTAACTGAAATTCTATTAATACCAACATCAATTATGATAGACTTTTCTTTTAACCATTCGGCTTTTACAAATTTTGGTATACCTATTGCCGCTATCAGTATGTCCGCTCTTGAAATATAATTTTCGATATTTAATGTCTTTGAGTGAACTTGTGTTACGGTACAATCTGAATTTGTGAGTAGCTGACACATAGGTCTGCCCACTAAATTTGACCTACCGATTACGACAGCATTTTTTCCTGATAGATCTTCATGCCTGGTTTTTAACATAATCATACAACCTTGAGGGGTGCATGGGACTAATGATTCAACATTATTCATTAATCTTCCAGCATTTATTGGGTGTAATCCATCAACATCTTTATCTGGTGCTATTTTATTGATTATCTTTTGTTTATTGATATGAGCTGGCAAAGGAAATTGCACAAGAATCCCGTTAGTGCCAGAATCCTTATTTAAAGTATTTATTAAATCTAATATCTGTTCTTCATTGATATTTTCATCTAACTTAAATTCAGTCGATTTAATACCAACTTTCTCACACATGATTTTCTTATTTCTTACATATACAGAACTAGCAGGGTCATTACCAACCAAAATAACAGCCAAAGATGGATTTAATCCCTTAGCTTTTATGTCGATAATTGATTTTGAAACTTCTTCAAGAACTTTTAAGGATATAATTTTACCATCTATAATTTTATCCGCATAACTTTCATTTTTAAACAATTTATTATCTCCAAATTAAATATTCATAATTAAAATATTTATGAGATCCTTAATAATAAATAAAACGAAGATTGCTATTAAAGGACTAAAATCAAGCCCACTATATGATGGTATGAATTTTCTAATTGGTGTCAATATTGGATTAGTCATTTTATATAAGAAATCTGCAATAATCGATACAATAAACTGGCTTGAATTTAAAATCCTGAAGTGGATTAGCCATTCTGTAATTGCATTAAAAATAAGGAGCCATACTACAAGTCCTGCAATCCACTGTATAAACAATAATGTATGTAAAAAAACCATATTAGTTATATTATAATTTGCTAAATAAATTAATTCAAACTTTATCTGCTACTTCTTTTCTTTTTTAATAAATCTAGCCAATACTATTGATATTTCATATAATATTATCAGGGGCATTGCGAGAAGAAATTGACTAATAACATCAGGTGGGGTCAATATAGCAGCAATTATAAATGAAAATAATATACAATATTTCCTATTTTTAGAGAGCCATTTAACATCAACAATCCCAACCCTTACTAATAAGAGAATAAGGATTGGTAACTGAAAACATATCCCGAATGCTAATATAAGTCTCATAACTAATGCCAAGTATTCTGAGATACGAGGCTCTACTTCAATTGGAAGTCCAATTTGGTTTGACGTCAACTCAAATGATAAAAAAAACTGCCAAGCAAGAGGCATTACAATATAGTAAACCATTAAGAAACTTAATAAAAAAAGGAAAGGAGTTGCAATCATAAAAGGAAGAAATATCTTTCTTTCATTCTTATAAAGTCCTGGGGAAATATATTTCCATATTTGTATTAAAATTATGGGTAGAGATACAAATAAAGCGATATAAAAGCCAACTTTTATTTGAGTAAAGAAACCTTCGTGGAGTGCAGTAAAAATCATTCTACCACCCCTTTCCTCTAAAATATCAGCAAGAGGCTGTTGTAAAAATATATAGATCAATTGAGCAATGCTTATATGAAATCCGAATATATTAAATTTGATGAGTGATAAAAAGAAAACTAATATGAATAATATAAAGGAATAAATTAATCTTGTTCTCAACTCAGAGAGATGATCTAGTATTGACATTTTTTTTGATAAGGAATCATCTGCTTGCTCATTCATTTTCAGATCTATTCCAACATCTTTTGTTTAAAAGCTTATTCATCTTTTGTTTTTTCGATTTCATTGAGTTCCTTGGTTAGATCATCGTCAAATTTTATATCTTTGATAGTCTGTTTAACTTTTAAAATATCTTCTGTACTCATAATACTCTCAGTTTCTCTGAGAAATTCTCTAGCAACAGATTGTATTTTTTTTGAAATATTTAGAACAAAATTAAGAGCATTAGGTAATTCTTTTGGGCCAAGGATAACAACAACAACAACAGATATAATAAGAAACTCTTGCCAACCAATATTAAACATTATTTATACTTTTACTCTTTATCTGATACATCATCTTCAATATCTTTTTTTTCTCCCTTTAACCCATCTCGGAAATTACGCATACCTATACCTAAATCTCCTAAAAGTTTGGATATCTTTCCAGGTCTTGAAAATAATAAAAGTACAATAAGGGCAATTATTACCCATTGCCAAACACCTGATATTCCCATATTAATTCTCCTTTAAATAACTGTTTTATATATCTTTATTTGAATAAGTTCATGATCCAACTGGAGTACCTGCATAATTTCCCCGCTTTAGCACAAAATCTTTACCCCCGACTTCATCTAACATCTTAGATTGAGATTGCCTTGCCATATTGTCAACATCTTCGGGATTAATGATTGATCTAAGCTCCTTATTAAGAGCCTCTATGAGTGACTTGAACTTAACATTATTGTATAAATTAACTTCTTCCTTTGGGTCATCTTTCACATTAAATAGTTCACAATCATGTCCTACATAATATATGTACTTGTAATCACCCATTCTCAGCATAAATGCTCCACCATAAGCTCCGGCTCCATGGTATTCACTTAAAACACATCTCTCTTTATTGTATGTATTATTTCCAATATTGATTAGAGATTGACCATCAATATCTGGACTAACTTCAATACCATCTAAGGACATAATATCAAATATTGTTGGATATATATCTAATAGTGACACAGGAGTATCACATATCTCATTTTTCTTAAAGTCCTTACCAGATATTATTAGGGGAATTGATGATGAGTCTTCATACATTGTCATCTTGCCCCAGAGTCCTCTGTTACCAAGTGATTCTCCATGATCACTAGCGTAAATAATAGTTGTATTATTACAAAAAATGGATTGCTTTAGCTCATTCACTATATGACCTACATTAGAGTCCATAAAGCTACACATGCCATAATATGCCTGCACAGCAATTTTTCTTTTTTTATCATCCATATAATCATCATATGGCCAGCTTTCTCTAATTCCCCTTACCCAACTATGCAGCTTACTTGCCGGCTGACTCGGATAATCTTCATAGGGCAGGTTAATCTCATCATATAAATCATAATAATAAGGAGGCGATACTAGAGGATAGTGAGGAGAAACGAACGAAACAAACAATACCCAAGGTTCTTCTAGATTATCTCCCCTTCCTTTATTCGCTATCCATTCTGTGGCTTTTTTTGTAATTAATCTATCATATTCCAAGTATTCACATTCTCCCCTCCCTAACTCTTCGGATAGTCTTTTACAAGCATCCTTGGGGGGCATATCTTCCCTAAGTAATCCAAAAAGATCTCCTAAACCATCTTTTAAATGCATGGGTTCAATACTATCGGTGAATCCTGTATCAACAGTTCTATCTTTGTAGTGCAACTTCCCAATAGAAGTAGCATTTATATTATTTTCACGCAAAATATGTTGCCACCCTAATATCTTACCGTCATAAGCATGAGCCCCATCCCAATATTTATTTTTATGAACATAGGTTCCCGTTGCTAATGATGCGCGTGCTGGAACACAAAGAGGAGAAGGTGTATACGCATTAGAGAATAAAGTACCCTCTTTTATTAGATTATTAATATTAGGGGTGATAATTGATTTATTACCTACAGCGTTTATACAATTATAATTGTGTTCATCTGCCATTATAAATAAGACATTATTTCCTTGCATTCGTCCTCACCTCTAATTACATTTTATAATATATATTAATTTCTATTTTTTCAAAATAATTAAAAATACAGCTAAGAGAGAGTTCTAGAATATGTTTAAAAAATTAAAAGATTTATTTACTAAAACCCCGGACTCTAATTATCAAATTGTGTATAAAGATTTTATAATATATCCAAAGCCAAAAAGAACAAATGGATCCTTCACAACTGAAGGTATTATTACAAAAGAGATATCCGGCACGTTAAATGAAAAGTCTTTTATACGTACTGATACATTTAGTAAAAAAGAAGATGCAATGGAATGTGTTCAGCGAAAAGCAAAAATTATTATTGATGAACTTGGGGATCGAATTTTTGAAAAAGATTGGTTATAAAATTTAAATCTCTAAATTACTTGGTTTAATAAAATCAACTAACTGTAAATCAAAAGAATTCATATCCCTCCAATTATTTGAATCATGCTCTAAAATTGCCATACCACATGTGCAAAATTTATTTAGTAAATCATTATTAATCGCAATTTCTGAATTTCTAATCAGCAAATTAGTGAGTTGGGACAAGACAGGTTCATGATTAACTATCATCAAACTTTGATATGCATCGCTAGTATATAAAATCAAATTCAATAAAAGAGGAAGTTCAGCGCCATATAAATTATTTTCGATATTAACTATAGTATTCTCTGGATCAATATTAGAAAAAATCAACTCAAGTGTATGGATACATCTTCGTGCACTCGAAGAAAAAATAATATCGGGACATATATTATAATGCGAGAGATAATTAGATAACCTTTTACAATCATGCAGGCCCCTATTTAATAGGGGTCTTTCTTTATCAGTCAAACTAACATTATCCCAACTTGATTTAGCATGCCGAACTAAATATATTCTTTTCACAAGGATATCAATCGATTAATCAAAATAAGTATTATTAATTCCCATTAGTTTCATTGCATTTAAACCGCATATTTTTTCTCTATCAGACTCATCTAAATTAGGTAATTGATACACATGCTCAACTGGATTAAATTCTGCCATATCGAATGGATAATCTGTTCCTAGAAGGATATGGTCAGAACCGAAATTTTGAACAAGAAATGATAACTGTTCTTTTGAAAAAACAAGAGTATCAAAATAAAATTTTTTCAAATAATAACTTGGTTTCATATGAATATCTTCCCTACAATCAGGCCTCGCTCCATATGCATGATCCATCCGTGCAAAATAGTGAGATGCAAATGCACCACCATGACTAAGAACAAATTTCAAATTTGGATATTTTTCTAAAACACCTCCAAATATCAAATAATGCACCCCAACAGTAGTATCAAGAGGGTTCCCAATAATATTCATCATATGATATTTTGATAGCCTAGGACTTGAAAATGATGATGGATGAATAAGCATAGGAATATCAAGTTCTTGAACAGCTTCCCAAAATGGATAAAGTCTTTCAGCTGATAACTCCTCGTCTTCTTTTATTCTGGCCCCAATTTGTATACCTTTGAACCCTAGCTCATGTACACATCTTTTAAGTTCTTTGATGGCAAGGTCCGTGTCCTGTAATGGGACAGTTCCAAGTCCGATGTGCGTCTTTTTATTTTCATTAACTGCTTTAAATATTCCATCATTTACTATTTGGCTTGATTCATGCCCTAACGATGGATCTGTTGAATAATAGAATTGTCTTGGTGCACATGATAAAGCGGCTACATCAACTTGCATTTTTTGCATATCCGGCAGACGATAGTCCATATCTGTCAAATAAGGAGCTCTTTCCATATGATGTTTATCACTTTGCTCCTTTGAAGCTTTACTTGCAAATCTATCGGCGACTTGGGAATCTTTTGGCACTCTATCCCCTACTAATTTATCAGCCTCTTTTATTCTCATGTGAATATGAAAGTCAACCGTTTTAGTTTTTGGTCTTGGTTTATCTTCAATATGATCTCTTCCAGCTGTTGGACCATATGGCTTCATTGGTATATCATGTTCCATCTTTATAAATCTCCAAAATTAATATCTATATAAATTCCCTTCAAAGGATTAAAATATTATTTCATAACTTTCCTTCATAAACAAATTAATCTTTACAAGATAACTTATTATTGAAACCAGTTATTGAAAAGAGAGAAATGATTTTGAAATAAGATAGCCAAGATAAGAGGATGTGGCTGTTAAAAAAGTACCCCATATAGTATCTACAAATACAACTTGTAATGGCCAATCTTTTATTGTTGAATAATTTGTCATATCATAAGTTAGGTATGCAAAAAAACCAAATAAAGCTCCATAAATTATTGCTATTGAAGTAGAATTCTCTCTTAAAGCAGGAATCGTCGAAAATATTAGAATACCAATTACATATAAAGAATAAAATAACCCAGCAGCCAACATATTTGGTCTTTCTGCTAAAATATATCCCAGATTATTAAAATAAAATTTCTTTGCAATAAATCCTAACCAAATAGCATCAATAGCCAAAAAAATTGTTAAGACAATAATATATGTTAGGAAGTACTTTGACATAATTATACCGTTTGATAGTTAAATATTTAACGTATACAAATACAGCATAGATCAATTTTATTAAAATAGGTAGATTATTTAGGCATGAATAAAACTGAAAAAATAGGAATTATTGGAGGTGGTATTTCAGGATTATCAGCTGCATGGCATTTATCTAAAGAGAGTAACGTCGTACTTTTTGAAAAAAATGATTATCTCGGAGGTCATGCTCATACTGTCAAAGTAAGAGATAATAATAATGAAATATTTATAGATACAGGATTTATGGTTTTCAATGATGAAAATTATCCAAATCTATTAAAATTATTTGATAATCTAGAAATTAATTCTTATAGTTCAAATATGAGTTTCTCTCTTTCAATTGACTCTTTAAATTATGAATACTCGGGATCTGGTTTAATAGGGTATTTTGGACAAATCAAAAATTTGTTAAATTACCAACATTGGAAACAACTTATAAATATTAGAAAATTTTACTTAAGTGCAGAAAAAAATATAGTAAAATATAATAAAAATACTTCATTAGAAGAATTCTTAAGATCAGAAAAGTATCCTGATTATTTTATTCAGAATCATGTTATTCCGATGTGTAGTGCTATATGGTCGTGCAATCCTGAAAAGATGCTAGACTATCCAGCATTTGATTTTGTTAGATTCTTTGCCAATCATGGGTTATTTAAAATATCCAAAAGGCCCCTCTGGAAGTCAATAATAGGTGGAAGTATGAGATATGTAGATGGAATACTTAATAGTAGTTCTTTTGATACAAAATTAAATACAGAAATTACAGAGATTAAAAAAGACGGTAATAAATATGAGGTATATTTTGGAGATGGAGAAAAAGAGTCCTTTGATAAATTGATTTTTGCGACCCCCGCAAATGAAAGTTGTAAAATAATCAAACCACTAAATCCAGAACTTGCAAAAAATTTAGAAA
>TARA_B110000444_G_scaffold37672_1_pt1 | contig 16658 bp, 18 predicted proteins | sample TARA_B110000444 | Tara Oceans TARA_B110000444 (sample SAMEA4398370) | marine metagenome | biome: Polar Biome; feature: [SRF] surface water layer (ENVO:00010504); material: water (ENVO:00002006), including particulate matter (ENVO:01000060) such as... | depth 5 m | reverse complement strand
GTAATCTCTAATAGATTTTTTTGTTATTTATGTATAATGCACCTGCATTAAGCGGGTATCGTATAATGGCTTATTACCTCAGCCTTCCAAGCTGATGATGTCGGTTCGATTCCGACTACCCGCTCCAACTTTCTGGATTTGAACTCACTCTTTTCAATTTTGCTCAGTTCGCAGACCAAACTCTTGCTATATTTGGCACCATGTTACTAACCAGCTTAAGTGCAAAAACTAGAATGTATGGCTTCATAGTTTTTATTGTGGTAAATATACCAGATCTTTATTTGTTGGTTGCAACTGAGTTATGGTGGATATTGGCAGTTACACCAATTTGGTTTCTATTGAATATTTGGGGACTTATAAATAACTGGAAAGAAAGCAGACAAGCCGTCTAATTACATAATTTGTTTCCACATCTCTATATCTTCAATCCTAAGATAACTATTGATTTGCTTAACCTTTTCCATAGTTTCAGATTCTTGAGGACTATAATGATGTCCGGGATAAAGAATAGTTTCATCAGGTAAAGCGGAGAGCTTTCTCAGACTATGAAACATATCTTCGGAATTTGAACCTGGCAAATCTACTCTTCCACACCCTTGTACAAATAAAGTATCTCCTGAAACTAAATTATTATTGACTTTAAAACACTGAGATCCTGGCGTATGACCAGGTGTGTGTAAGAACTCGATATCATTTCCACCTATCTGAAGATGGTCTCCAGAATCTACAATATTCATATCTATATCAGATATGCCAGTAACTTTTTTCATTCCCTCAGCTTCGTGTTTGTTTACGAATATTTTTACAGGTTCTTTTTCTAATATTTCCGCAACTCCCTCTATAGATTGTCCACCCATTCCACCACCTACATGGTCAGGATGGTAGTGTGTAACTAGCACTGAAGAAAGTTTTAAGTCTCTCTTGTTGATATGTTCTAAAAGGCCATCTATATCCCAAGCTGGATCAATTAAGGTAACTTCTCTAGTACTTTTTGAACCAATTAAATAGACAAAATTTTCCATAGGACCTACTAATATTTGTTCAAGGTATAAATCATCATTATTCATAAATATTTCCTTATTTAAATGTTCTTTCTAAAGTTAATTTGTCTACTTTATATTGGGTACCGGCTAAGTAATAACAAGGTATAGAAACTATGCTGATTACTGAAAATATCACCAGCATAATAGTATAAGGCTCAGCAAATCCGGAAGACCTTAATAAATCAGCACAGAGGCCTCCGCCCAGTGATCCTATTGTAAGGCCAATTAAGTTAAGAGTTAATATATAGAATGAAACAACAGTTGCTTTGATATTATCTGGAACTAATTCTTGGACAGTGGAGAAGGTTGGTCCAAAGAAGCACCCTAGTTGAAAGTACCCAATGATAATTCCTATCCAAAAGACTAATGAACCAGGCTCTACGAATCTATAGTAGATGCCTATTGGAAGAGTCAGCAAGGCTAGCCAAAACAAAAACATCGGCCTACCTTGACTGGTATTCTCTTGCCACCAATCACTAAGTATTCCTCCGATCAGATTTCCAGCAAGACCGGCGAATACACCTATCCATCCAACTAATTGTGCTATTTCAGATCTTTCAAATCCTCGTTCTTGTACTAACCATAATTGTTCGAAGCCAGATGCACCTAAAATAATATGGTAGAAGACACCAGCTAAAATGGTAAATCTTAGAGCTGAAGAAGTTTTTAAAGCTAAAAACAACGTATTTATAATTTCTAATGTGCTTTCTTTAGAGACTGATTTCTTTATTTCGCCGTCAACATCACTCTTCCTTTTTCTATCCTTAAAGAGTAGGGCGCATAGCCCTAAGACTAGCCCAATTGCCCCTAACAAATAGAAACAGTTTCTCCATCCTAAAGATTCTCCAAGATAACCGGCTATCAACAAACTAACCCCCACACCAATCGGGACACCCATATAGTAAAAACCTGCAGCAAAACCCATTCTTTTAGCTGGAAAAGAATCCGATAAGAGGGACATTGATGTAGGAGTCAATATAGATTCACCTACACCTATGAACATTCTCGGTAATGCCATAGTTACAAAGCCTTTAGCTGCTCCTGTCAGGGCAGTAAAAATACTCCATATCACCACACCAAACGCAATGAGCTTGGGTCTATTTACCATATCAGCGAGTACACCCATGAAGAGACCCGCTACTGAATAAAATATGATGAAGGGAACTGTAGTTAGAAAGCCATATTGAGTATCAGTTAATCCTAAATCTGGAACAATAAAATTAGAAAAACTAGCAATAAGCTGTCTGTCTACAAAATTAAGTAAATTGAGAAGTGTAAGGAAAAATAACAGTCTATATGCGTTCAATGAAATCCCCTTTTAAATGAATCATAATATAGCAATAGTAGATTAATATTAATTGAAATGTATTCTAATTAACTGTTATAGTTAAGTAACACACCAAGAGGTAAAATTGAAAAATACAAGGCATTGGTCGGACTCAGAAATGAGATCTCTAGCAAAAGGCGAGTTCACGCATTATGCTTCTACAGGTCAACATTATTATACTGATAAAGATTGGTACATTTGGTTTTTAGGAAATGCTACTCGCTATTCTATTTTTCAAACCTTCTTATGGAAATTTGGCAGTGACGCAATGGTAAGTTATACGGATTTAACTCAGACAGAAAAAATTGGCGCTCAAAGATTAAAAATAGATTCTATCAAAGCTACAATTAGAGAAGGGTTGAGTTTGGGTTATATTGAAGCTTATAAATCTGAAAACGATAAACGAGTGACTATGTACTCTTTTGATGAATCAATACTCCAAGAGGTTGGTGACTATTGCTTTATGATGAGGCGAAATCGAATGCTTGAATCTGCTAGCTTCATAAGTATTCAATCTACTGAGGATATCAATAAAGAATTAACCAATGCTAGTATGAAAAAAGAGTGGCTTGCTTCAATTAATCAATTTATTACATTATTTGCAGGATCAGCAAAGTCTATTTTTGGTGAAGACCAATTACCCAATGTTATAACTGCTAAAGACAAAGTTAAAAAAGGGTAATTTTATAGTTGTAACTTTTAGTTTCTATAGTTATTGCAGAATTTCTTACTTAGTTTAAATTACGCACTTCACGGACGACTGTCCTACAAGGAAGTAGGTTGAAAGTGAGCTTAGCAAGATTTCACCCATCCCTTCCCAGGATATGAATCTAAAAAATCTAAGCTCACATTTCTTCTGTTTTATACATTCTCGTTAAACATTGCCGTTCTTCCACCGTCTACAACAATATCCTGGCAACTTACAAAACTTCCGGCATCACTTGCGAGATAAAGAGCTGCTTCAGCTATATCTGAAGCTAAACCCGATCTCTGAAGAGGTACTGCATTTGCTAAATTATTTTGTAATTTTTCTAATTTTCTATCATTTTCTTCTTTAGTTAAGGTATTGGAAACTCCGGATCCTCCCCAAAAGATTGGAGTAGCTATAGCACCTGGAGAGATTGCATTCACTCTAATATTATCTTTGCCAAGCTCTACGCCAGACATTTTTGTAAAGTGAGTTACGCCTGCTTTTAAAGCTGAATACAGAGGATCACCTTGTCTGTATCTTATACCTGCAATACTAGAATTGTTTATGATGCATCCACCTCCATTCTTCCTCATAGGATCTATTGCATAACGAGTACCCAGTATTACACTTGCCAGTAGAAGATGAACTCCATAATCTATATCCTTTTGGGTTATTTTCTCTAGACCGGCACCTACAGGACCTCCAGCATTATTAAAGAGAATATCAAGTTTACCTAATGAGTCTGTTGTAAAGTTGATAGCCTTTTCTATATCTTCTTCTTTAGTTATATCCGACATGATATATGAAGCATTTTCTCCTAATTCTGATGCAAGATTTGCGCCTTTCTCTTCAGATCTTCCTGATATCACTACTCTTGCACCTTCCTTAATAAATAATCTTGCTGTTTCCGCCCCTATGCCACTTGTTCCACCGGTTATTAAGGCTACTTTATCTTTTAATCTATCCATTTCAATTATCTCCTTTCATACATTCATAAGTCTTGTTAATGAGCTCAAGGGACCTTCCGTCAGCTGCAAAATTATTTTTCATATTGTTCATTACATAAGAAATTCCTATCTTGTTTATTGGATCTCCGAAACCACAAGATCCACCCCAGCCAGAATGACCAAATGCAGATTCTGCGGGCCCGTATATCACCTTATGCATATTCATAATAAATCCAGAACCCCATCTAGTTACTACATCCAACACTAAGTCTCTATTAGTGATTCTTTCTGCGGTCATGGTTGCTATAGTTGAATCATTCAGTATCTTTAAAGTTACATCGTCTGTAACCACAAGACTATAGAGTTTTGCTATTGCCGAAGCACAGCCTTGACCGTTCGCAGAAGGTATTTCTGCTGCTCTCCATTCTCTACTATTTTGATGCTTTAATAGATTAGGACCACTGCCTGAAGCCATTTGTGCTTTATTAGGTTCTGTACTTACTTGGTTATTTTCCTTAGGGAAGGGGATCATTTCAGCAACTCTATCTTCTTCAGATTCCGGCAGACCTATATGAAAGTCTATCTCATTAGGATCTCCAATCTCTTCTCTAAAATATTCACCTAAAGTCTTACCGGTTACTCTGATTATAAGTTCAGATGTTAACCAGCCATATGTCATAGAATGATATCCAGATGCTGTTCCTGGTTCCCATATAGGCTTCATATTGGCCAATTCATTTGCCATAGTGCTTTGAGAATAATAATCTTCTGCATTATTTGTCTTTGAACCACATATTCCTGCTTGGTGAGAGAGGAGCATGCCTACCGTAATATCTTCCTTACCATTACACCCAAACTCAGGCCAATACTTAGAAACTTTCTCTTCATAATCTATAAGGCCTTTTTCAAATGCGTAGGCTATTGTAATTGCTGCTATACCTTTGGTTGTAGACCAGACCGTAGCGAGAGTATCTCTATTCCATATCTCTGTTTCATCTAGATTTTTAAATCCTCCCCAGATATCTATTAGCGGCAGACCATCTTTATATACCGAAAAGGAAGATCCAACTTCTCTATCTGATTCATGTAAGGATTTAAATAACTCCTTCACCTCTAAAAAATTATCTTTGCAAGTTCCCTTTATTTCCATTTTTATCCTTATATTATAATTTAAAGTTCAATTTAATCAGTAACTTATGTAATATTAATAAAGCTTAATATCATTTACTAATTGCTGCTCTTTTAAATCTGAAGTTATGATAATCATAAATCCAAATTTATTTAATTCAATCTGATTTTTGTTCAACTCTGCATTGAACGACAAGTCTTGAAGAGGTTTGATTTCAGATGTTGTATTAATAATATGTTTTTTGTCATTAAGATTAAAAACACACAATGCTTGGGATGATTTATATTCTCTAAGAAATACGAGAATATTTTTTTCATCATGAATGAAGACCTGATTTCCTTTAACTAATGGCTCATTTTCCTTTCTAAATTCTATCAATTTTTTATAAAGATTTAAGACTGATTCATCATTATTCTCTTGAATAGTTACAGATCTATCTTGTTGTTTGTTCTTCACAGGAAGCCAAGGTTGTCCTTCTGTAAAACCAGCATTATTTAATTTATGATCCCATGTCATTGGAGTTCTGCACCCATCTCTACCTTTGTTTAATGGCCAAAAACGAATTCCCGGCGGATCCGTAAGTTCTTCAAACTCTAAATCTGTTTCAACCTGACCTAATTCTTCACCTTGATACAAGCAAGGCGTGCCTCTAAGAGAGAGAAGCAATGCTCCTGTAAGCTTAGCAAATTCTTCACTTTCATTTTGGTCCCATCTAGACAAATGTCTGGTTACATCATGGTTAGAAAAACTCCAACAAGGCCAGTTTCCATTATTTTCAGAATCATGAAATTCCTCTAATGTCTTTTTTATATGAGATGACGAAAATTTATTACCCAACAACTCGAAGCTATAAGCCATATGCAATCTTGACTCGCTAGTGTAATTTTTCATTATCTCAATAGCTCTATGTGAATCGCCAACTTCACCTACGGAAGTTTTTTCTGAGAAACTATCTAATAACAATCTAAATTTATTTAAAAATACTAAGTTTTCATCTTGGTTAATAGAAAAAATCTGATTTTGCATGTAATAGGGGTTTACAGGGGGCTGCTTAAACTCTATTGGACTTTGTGGGTTATTTCTTAATTGCTTATCATGGAAATAATAATTAACTGTATCTAGCCTGAACCCATCAACCCCTTTCTCTAGCCAAAATTTCACTACATCCAATAAGAAATCTTGAACTTCTTCGTTATGGAAGTTGAAGTCTGGTTGAGACGGAAGAAAGTTATGGAAATAATACTGACCGCGTTTAGGTTCCCATTCCCATGCTGAACCTCCAAAGACAGATAGCCAGTTATTCGGAGGTGAGCCGTCTGCATTTGGGTCAGCCCAAACAAACCAATCTGATTTAATGGAGCTTTTGTTGTTTTTGCTCTCTTGAAATGCCTCTAATTGGTCTGAGCTATGAGATAAGACCTGGTCAATGATAACTTTAAGATTCTTATCATGGGCAGTGGAAATTAGAAAATCAAAGTCTTCCATGGTACCAAACAATGGATCTATAGATTTATAGTCACTTACGTCATAACCCATATCTTTCATAGGTGATGAAAAAATAGGAGATAGCCATATAGCATCTACACCTAAATCTGCCACGTACTGAAGTTTTTTTGATATACCGCCTAAGTCACCGATGCCATTTCCAGAAGTATCTAGAAACGATCTTGGATAAATTTGATAGATTACAGCTTCTTTCCACCAATCATTCATGTTCTATTTTTGACTTTAGCCATTGCTTTAAATTAGATTCAAATGGTTTGATAACTTTATAGTTTTTCATATCGTCACCTAAATTCTGTATTGCCTTCAATAGATCTATTATTGACTGTTTATGATTTAATATTGAAGTTATGGGATCACTGTGAACTCGAACAGTGAATAGAACTGTCTTATGGTTGTCTAGAAGTCTGATCGTTTGTCTTTCTACCCTTAAATAAAGACTTTCAGGTTCAATATTTTCTATCTCAACTAGGGACTTACTACTAATTGGTTGGAAAAGTTTAGGGCTATCGAAGATAGACCAATTAAATCTTTCAAAAATTCTGTTTGGTGGCAGATTTAAGAAAATCTTATTTACCCTTGAGTCTATTTTTTGCTTATAACCTGGTACTCCAGCATGTATATCTGATAGAGATTGTTGAAATTTTTCTTGTAGTGACCATCTAGTAGGGGCACACAATGATGCCGCCTCTAGTTTAAAGACATTCTCTTCAGGATGCATAAGGACTAAATCTTCTTGAACAATCAATGAAGCAAGTTCAAGAGGATTTTCAAAATCATCATATTTATACACATCACCGCTTTGAAAAACCTCAACATAATCTGACTGAATATTGTAAGAACTTGGATAAAACTTATCCATATACCCTAGAATTTTATTTAGAGTGTCTTGTTGAATATTTCTTGATACATGAGAAGAAATAAAAACTTCTGCCTTTCTGTGTTTATATAAATTCTTTTTAAGAAGTATTTCTTCGTTAAATTTATCATCTACTTCAAGCCAGGCTTTTTCTTCAATAGGCTTTAAACCAATATCTACTCCACCTTTACCTCCAATATAGGGCTGATGGATTGGAGGTTTCAAGTTAGTTTAATCCTCTCTTTTTAAGCAGTGGTTCTATTACAGGTTCTTTACCTCTAAATCTGACATATTGAGTCATCAGATCATCCGTATTGCCTGACGAATAGACATATTTTTTTAGTTTATCTGCTGTTTCTTTGTCAAAAAGACCTTTTTCTTTAAAAGCCTCAAATGCGTCAGCTTCTAATACTTCCGTCCATAAATAACTGTAATATCCTGAAGAATATCCTCCTGCGAATATATGACCGAAGTAAGTGCTTCGATATCTAGTCTCGATCTCAGGTATTAAACCTAGGTCACTAAGAGCATTGTCTTCAAATTTATCAATATCTTTAATTTCATCTAGATTGGTGTGATACGCCATATCTAAGTGCGCCGCAGCAACGTATTCAGTAGTTGCAAATCCTTCATTAAAGGTACCAGCTGCTGATATTTTTTCTAATAGTGCATCGGGTATGGTTTCTCCAGTTTGATAATGTTGAGCAAAAGTTTTGATAACTTCTGGTTCTCTAGCCCAGTTTTCCATCATCTGAGAAGGAAACTCAACATAATCTCTGGTGACAGATGTCCCAGATAGACTAGGATACTGTGCTTCAGATAAAAGCCCATGTAGTCCATGCCCAAATTCATGAAATAGAGTTTCAACTTGTTCAAAAGATAGTAGTGATACTCCATCAGCATTTTCTGGAGGAAAGTTGCAGACATTAACAACTAACGGAATGATCTCTCCATCAAATTTACTTTGATCACGAAAGGTACTCATCCAGGCGCCACCGCCCTTATTAGGTCTTAAGGTATAGTCTGTATAAAAAATTCCTATTGTCTTTTCACTTTTATCTTTGACAATAAAAGTTTTGATATTATCTCTATATTTTGGAAGATCAGCACTTTCTTCAAATGTGATATCGAATAATTTATTAGCTACTTCAAAGGCACCTTGTAAGACCTTATCTTCACTAAAATAAGGTTTAACTTCTTCTTCTTTGAAATCAAATTTCTCTTGTCTTAATTTCTCGGAGTAATGCCACCAATCCCATGCAGCAAGTTTAAAATTTCCACCTTCACTTGAGATTAAATTTTGTAAAGCTTTGACTTCGCCTTTAGCTTTTTCAATGCCAGGTTCCCAGATAGTATTAAGTAATTCATTCACATTTTCTGGAGTTTTAGCCATTGTATTATCAAGCACATATTCGGAATGGCTATCAAAACCCATTAGGGCAGCTTTTTCTTTTCTTAATCCTATCATCTTGGCTATGATGGCTTTATTATCAAATTCATTATCATTGTCACCTCTTTGAATATAGGAGTTATAAAGCTCTTCTCTAAGGTCTCTTTGAGTAGCGTAAGTCAAAAAAGGGTACATGCTTACTCGAGTCGGTTTAAAAACCCATTTACCTTCTTCTCCTTCTGATTCTGCTAACAAAGCCGCTTGTCTGATCTCTTCATCCGGTAAGCCGTCTAGATCTTCAGCATTATCAATAACCATGCTGTAGCCATTAGTTTCCTTTAATACATTTTGATCAAATTGAACCGATAGAGATGACAAGGAGCTATTAATAGCTGTTAATCTCTCCATAGAAACCTCATCTAAATTTGCTCCAGATCTTTGAAACCTTTTGTAAGTTTCATCTAATAATCTTGACTGTTCGGTAGATAGATCTAGAGATGATTTTTTATTTACAAGTATTTCTATTCTTGAAAAGAGAGATTTATTGAGAAGAATTTTATCATTATGGCCAGATAATTGAGGGCTAATCTTCACTGCTAAAGCATCCATATCATCGTTAGTATTTGAGCCCACCAGATTAAAAAATACATTAGAGACTTTATCTAATGTATTTCCAGACCTTTCGAGTGCTTCTATTGTGTTTGCGAAGGTTGGTTCAGATGCATTGGAGGCTATGTCATTTATCTCATCTTGTTGTTCCTTCATTCCAATTGAGAAGGCAGGTTCATAGTGCTTAAATTCGATTTTTTCAAAAGGTGGTATTTGAAAAGGGGTTACGTATTCTGATAGAAATGGGTTCATATTGTCATCCTGGTTTGTACAACTTAAAACAAAAAAAATTAGAAAAGGGATAAGGTTCTTATACATTGTTTAATATTACTTAATTATCCTCTCTATTGTATAAATATTTTAGAATAGACAGGATGAAAAATTCTAATTTGGTAATTTCGATATTAAAGCGTCTTTTAGGCGTAATTTTTTTAGTATTAAATTATTTATGTTACGGAGTCATGATTGCGTTAGCAGCTGACTCTGACCTTTCCTCAAACGAAAGAATCATCTATCCAATTTTAGTGTATTTATTAAGTTGGGGTTTTTTATTGGCAGGTATCTATTTAGCCGGTCCAGAAATAGTTAATAAAATTAAATATTACTACAATTTAGTAAAATCAAAATTCATTAAAGGAAAGCATGATGATAAAAAGACTTGATCATTTAATTGTTGCTGTAAAAGATATCGAAGAAGCTGAAAGTAACTACACTAAGCTATTTGGTAATAAACCTGTTTGGAGAGGTGAGCATAAAGAATTGGGAACAATCAATTCACTTTATAACTTTAGCAATATCTACCTTGAACTTCTGGCTACCAATGGCAAAGGAATTGGAGCAGATCTAGTGGAAAGGACTTTAAGTGAAAATGGAGAGGGTCTGGCTGGACTCGTGCTGGGAACCGATGATATCAGCCAGATAAAAGAACATATTACTGCTAGCGGTTATAACTCAACTCATATGTCAGAGGGAGAAGGCGGAGACTTTGAAAGTGGAAAAATAAGAAACTGGAACAATCTCTTTTTGCCTCAAGAACTAACAAGAGGAATGTTCTCATTCATCATTCAACATACAGAAGGTCATTTATCTCCTCCTCAAAATGTCCCTGATTCAGCTGTTAATAAATTAGATCATGTCGTGATAAATACAAATGATGCCGATGGCTTTATCAAAACTTATAAAGAAGTTTACGGAATAAGATTAGCTCTTGATCAAACTGTAGAGAAATGGGGAGGGAGAATGCTATTTTTTAGATTAAATAAGACAACAATAGAGGTAATAGCAAAAGAAGATGGCTTGAGTCCAAAAGATAAGCTTTGGGGTCTGGCCTGGGACGTGAAAGATATTAAACAAACTTATGACAGGTTGCGTAAAGAAGGATTTGATATAACTCCGGTTATAGAAGGAAGAAAACCCAACACTTTAGTTGCAACAGTAAAATCAAATACTCACAATATTCCAACTTTACTTATTCAACACCTTCCTTCTTAAACCGATCGAATAGCCAATACGGAGAATAAATTGCAAAGAAAAGCATTACTCCAATAATTATAAGAGCAGGAATGTGCATTGGTGGATCTGGAAGTAAGTTAAAAATACTGTCTCCCTCAGGCTTTGAAGCTAAATACCAGTAATTAGCCTCAGGTCCTAGTAATTCATTAATGATGTAAATCAGTGGAAGTGACATTAAAGAAAAATAAATTCCATTTTTTACTGACTTTAAAGTGGGTCTATTCTTTAAACTTATGGAGGCAAATACAATAGCTATCATTAAAAAACCGTGCCCTATAAAAAAAAGAATAAATTGAGGATCGGGAAAATTGTTAGGGATATCTGGAGTTAATAATGCATTTAGTCCTCCGCCTATTCCCCAAAAAAAAGAAACTTCAAAAAATAATCTTTTTTCAGTCAACAAGAAAATACCTATAAATAAAGTAGATAAATTGCACATATGTATTGGAATTAATTCTATCCATGCAAAATCCATAGAATAGTGCCATATGAAAGGTTTAGTTAATTCTAGTAATATTGCTAAGAATCCGATAATTTTTGCGATAAAAATTTTATCCTCATATTTTCTGTTCTTAATGCTTGCAGGTATAAGAAAAGCAATTGCTATAATAGACAATAATGTAAAGATATGAGATGTTCCAAATATTACAAAAGGTTGAGCGACCATAATTAAATTATAAAAATTTATCTCGTTACATGAAAGATTATAATTGCAACAATATAATGACTTTATGAATAATCATTCAATTAGTTTCTTTCCCAAAATTAATAAAAACGAAGCTTCAATTTTATTCAAAGCATTCTTATTCTTCTTTTTTGTTTTAGCATCCTGGTATGCATTAAGACCAGTCAGGAATGAACTTGCAGTTCAGGGGGGTATCTATAATTTACCCTGGCTGTTAATGGGCGTCATGGCAGCTATGCTAATCATTAATCCTATTTATGCTTGGCTTGTATCTAGGGTTAGTCAGAATAAGATAATTCTCTATATCTACTCTTTCTTTATAGTTAATTTAATAATGTTTTTGCTTTTGTGGTCATTTGCAGGAGATGAGGGCCGAATTTGGACTGGAAGGGCATTCTATATCTGGGCAAATGTTTATTCGTTTTTTGTGGTATCTATATTTTGGGTAACTATGATCAACTTTTTCGATCACACGGATTCTAAGAAATTCTTTGGAATCATTAGTGCAGGCGGTTCATTGGGCGCTTTTTTTGGATCAACTGTCGCAAGATATTTTTCTACTGAAATTTGTGGGAATTCTTCTATTTCTGATTTAGGACCAATGTCTCTTATAGTTTTTTCTATTTTCTCTTTATTATTTGCGATCTATTTTTCACGATCATTTAAACCACGTCACTTAGAAAATAATCCAGCTGAAGAAATAGGGGGCTCGAGCCTCGAGGCCATAAAAAATACTATCAATGATCCTGCAATAAGAAATTTAGGTATCTATGTCATTCTCTTTACAATGTTAATGACGGTTTCATGGATGATATCTTTAGGCATAGTTCAAGACTGGTCTCAGGACCCATGTGAGAGGACAGCTTTATTTGCTCGTATTGAGCAAATTGTCACTCCTCTTACTCTTTTAATGCAGCTATTTGTTGCCTCCTACATATTAAGAAAGGTTGGCAGTTTGGCTATTCTTGCAATTTATGGTGTCTTATTTGCAATAGCCTTTATGGCTTACGCTCTATATCCAACTATTACAACGGTAATGATGGTTGTTATAAGTCTACGAATCTTTGAATATGGACTTAATAAACCAACAAGAGAGTCAATTTATACCCGACTTACACAGCAAGATAGGTATAAATCTACAGTCTTTATAGATACCTTCATTGCCAGATCTGGTGATGTTATTGGGGGTTGGTTTGTAAGAGGTTTGGTTGGTACTGGCATAGCAGTTCTTTCAGTGACTTGGGCAGTACTACCGTTTGCTTTACTAATTTCTTTTATGGGGTTTCAAGTAAATAAGGCTGTAGAAAAATGAATGATGAATTCATTCAAGTGGCAGATATTACTGATATCGATCTCAATCAATCCCAATCAGTCCAGTTAGATGAATTTGATATCTTGATCTGTAATACCGAAGAAGGTATTTTTGCTGTCGAAGATAAATGCTCTCATGCGGACATTCCTTTATGTGGTGGACAAATAACTGGAAATTTTATTTCCTGCCCTGTTCATGGTGCAGTATTTGATTTAACAGATGGATCTGTTCAATCCCCCCCTGCATTTGAAGATTTACTTACATTTGAAGTAAAAGTAGAAGGGACGTCTATCAGTGTTAAAAAACCAGTTTCAGAGTAAAGTGGAGAATCAGATATGAAATATGAATTTATAGAATGTGAAGAGCTTGAGTCCTCAGTTAGGCGTATCTATCTTAACCGTCCGGAGAAGAGAAATGCATTGTGTAACCCCCTCAGAAAGGAATTATTTGATTGTTTAAATAATTTTGATGAAGACCCTGAGGTTAAAGTAATCATAATAGCCGGTAGGGGTTCATGTTTTTGTGCAGGCTATGACTTATCTTACGATAACAGTAAAGATCTTCCTTTCCATGCTAGTAAATCAGATGGTTTTTGGCCACGACATGTAGTAGAAGGTGCCTTCAAGATATGGGATCTATCTACGCCTGTTATTGCCGAAGTTCATGGTTATTGTTTGGCCGGTGGTACCGAATTAGCAGCTTCATGTGATCTGGTTTATGTAACGGAGGATGCCGAAATAGGTTATCCAGTCGTAAGATCTATGAGTCCTCCAGACAATCAATTCTTTCCTTGGCTTTTAGGTATGAGGAATGCGATGGAGATGATGTTGACGGGTGAATCAATTTCTGGAGTTGAAGCAGCTGAAAAAGGATTTGCCAATAGAGCTTTCACTAGCGATCTCATATCTCATGAGGTTGAAAAGATTGCTTTTAAAGTTGCACAGGTACCTTCTGATATTCAGGCTATAAATAAGCGATCTATACATAGACAAATGGAAATAATGGGTATGAGAGATGGAATCAGAGCAGGAACAGAATTACAAGCCTTAGCCATGCACAGTCGATCTACGAAAGAACATTTAAAAGAACTATCCTCTGGGCTAAAAGAAGCCTTAACCAAAAGAGATAAGGATTTCGGTGATTACAGAACAAAAGATAAGAAATAAATTCTTAATTACCATTTTTTTGATTATCAGTGCTTGCTCTGACAATCAAGTTCCCAAAGGTGCTTATTGGAAAGGCGATGCAGATTTTATGCATGTTACTTCCGATACAATGGATATGATCTATGCAGTTGATGTTATTGGTCATGAAATCTATCTAGAAGGTTTTTATGAGGTGATAAAAAAGAATACTGATGTAGTAATCTACCGATTAGAAGTTAAAGAATTGGAATTCGGAAAAAAACAAGACGGTAAAACCTTCTGCAGAATCTGGGGTTATGTTGATAATTCTTTAATATTGAGTTATCTCTACGCACAAGACTGTCGTGCTGTAAATTAGCATCATGCAAGATTACAAAATAATTCAAAAAACGATACATTGGCTAATGGCTTTTGCAATCATGCTGGATTTAAATGTTGCTCAAAAATTTGGTGGAGAAATGGAACTTTGGGATCGATTAGAATCTCGAGCAGATCATGCGACAATGGGTTTAATCATTACTTTTTTATTTCTCTTGAGAATATTACTTAGATATCGTTACGGCGCGCCTAGTCTTCCTAGTTCAATGCCCAAATGGCAAGTTACTGCAGCTCAAATAGGACATTATGGTCTATATTTTTTAATGGGTGCTTTAATGCTGACGGGAATAATTTCAGCTAACTTTGCGTCAGATCCAATAATGGTATTTAGTTCCTATGATCTTGCTTTTGCTAATCATAATGATGATTTGTTTATAACAGTAAGAGGAATCCATGAATTTTGTACCAATGCTATTATTGCCCTTATTGCAGTTCATATTCTTGCTGCTATTTATCATCACCTTATAGTAAAGGATGATACGACCATTAATATGCTTAAGTTCTGGAAGGGATGACTTAGATTAAGCCTTCATAAGAACCACCATCCATTTGAAGATTTTGACCAGAAATAAACCCTGCATGTTCACTGCATAAAAAAGCACATGTAGCTCCAAATTCTTCAGGTCTACCAAATCTATTTGCTGCGATCGTACTTGCTATCTGTGATCTGGCCTCATCTCTAGAAATATTTTGATTTTCCATAATCATTTCAGTCATAAAAACTTGTCTATCTGTATCAAATCTTTCAGGCAGCATGTTGTTAATTGTTACATTATGTTTTGACACGTCTTTGGATATTCCTTTTGAGAAGGCAGTGAGCCCTGTTCTTGCAGAAGTAGAAAGAGACATTAAAGGATGGGGAGACTTAACCATTGCTGAGGTGATATTTATTATTCTTCCAAAATTTCTCTCAATCATTCCTGGCAGAAGATCTTTAATCATGAAAATAGCAGATAACATATTCGCATCAAGTGCTTTCATCCAGTCCTCTTTATCCGTCTCCAGGAAATTAACAGGAGGAGGGCCGCTATTATTATTAATTAAAATATCAGCATCAGGGCAGCTTTCTATAAGTTTTTTCCTTCCTTCATCGGTATTCAAATCAGCTATAACCATGGATACTTTGTCTTTATCAATTAATGACAATTCTCTGAACGTTTCTTGAAGTGCTTCTTCTCCTCGGGCATTGATAACAACGGATACTCCTTCTTCTAACAAGCTTTTAGCACATGCTTTCCCTAATCCTTTTGAGGATGCACAGACAATTGCTTTTCTATTTTCGATACCTAAGTCCATAAAGTAGTCCTATATTTAAGTTCGATTAACAAATTCTTTCTTACTATCTTCTATTTTTGAAAAATCAGGTTTATCTTTAAAGGTTAGTTCAACCCATTTCAAAGCTTCATCTTCAGTCATATTAGTATCCCATATTTCAGTTTGAGGCTGAATCACGTGCCAGGGAGTATCGAAAAATACTTCTAATGTATTTCCTTCGGGATCATTAAAATAAAGCGACAAAGAATTGCCATGACATAAAGGTAGATATTCGAAATCTTTTGCCTCTAACGCATTCTTAACTTCCTGAACTTCATCGAATGTCCTTACTCTAAAAGAAATGTGATTTAATTGAGTGGAATGATCCAAATTTTCACGTTGAACTGAAAATCCTATTTGATGATGCTCATTTTCATCTTGACTCATAAAGATAATTTCTGGCCCCGCTCCGCCAATCAGCCCTTGATCGCTCACTTTGAAGCCTAAAACCTTTGAATAAAACTCAATGATTATATTTGAGTCTTTAATGTTTAAGATGGTATGTGATACTTCTAATTTCATAATTGTATTGAGATTGTAAATTTTTAGTTTAAGGACATTCTACTTTTTAAATCTTCGATTAACTCATCTAAAGATACATTATTGGAGCTACATCCATAAATATATTTATCAGGTCTAATAATAAAAGTATCACCCAGTTCTAAAAATCCAGCCACCCAGGGATTGGATTCAATTACATCCTTTTCTAGAGTGACGAAACAACAATTCAATTTGTCTAAAAATTCTTTATGCTCCTCACTTATCTCAATTTCCTGTTTTGATAAAAAGGCAAACCCATCTCCCAATAAATAGT
>TARA_B110000444_G_scaffold15245_1_pt1 | contig 16729 bp, 30 predicted proteins | sample TARA_B110000444 | Tara Oceans TARA_B110000444 (sample SAMEA4398370) | marine metagenome | biome: Polar Biome; feature: [SRF] surface water layer (ENVO:00010504); material: water (ENVO:00002006), including particulate matter (ENVO:01000060) such as... | depth 5 m | reverse complement strand
CTTCCGTGCAAGGGAAGCGCTCTCCCAACTGAGCTATCACCCCAAAAATCTTTACTTCTTTTTGGTTGTTGACTTTTTCTTTGGAGTAGTAGTCTTTCTACTCTTGTAGACTCTCTTTTTTGACTCGTCTACGTTTGGTGTGGATTTATCGTCTGCAACATAACGACCTTTGTCGTCTCTATTGCGAACAGTTTCAAATCCTAACCAATCAGTCATTTTATTAAACCAACCCATTAGAAACTTCTCCCGAAATTATATGTTAGTGATGCAAAGATTGAATCTGCAGTCTGACCTTCGAACACGTCCTGTCCTACGGTAACACCAAAGTCCCAATTTTGACTTACACCAAAGATTTTCCCGACTCTTAGCATAGTAAAGTCTTCTGTACCTTCTAGGTCATGAAGTCCATGTATCAACCTTAAGTCAAAGGCGTTATTGACTAACCAACCAAACTCATATGAGAGTTGTGCATAGTTGTCGTTTGTTTCTATATCTTGGTAACCTTCAACAGTTAAACCACCTATAGAAAGTATTGCATAGACCTCTTCGAATGATTCGATAGATGCATCATAAGTGTATCTAATGTATCCAACGTCTAGTGCAACATTATCAGACACTTGCAAGTCATAACCTGCGTAGTAGTCTAATTCAACATCTGTATCTACTTCACCGACAAAGTCAACAGTCGCACCATAGAATCCTGCATAGAATCCTAAGTCTGATATGACTTCTCCTTGTAAGTGAACACTAGGTTTACCTTGTGTCTGAGATACTCCTCTCCAAACGTAATCTGAGTTGTAACTCACATTACCATTGAATGACCCTGCGAATGCAGGAATCGACATGACTGATATAATCAGTCCTAATAATATATTTTTCATAATATACTCCTTTCTTTATTTACTTAACAACCTTGAAATGGGTCTTGTATGGTTTGATTTCTCTTCGAACCAACTCATTGAGAATCTTTTGTTTAAGTTTCCCTTTCCCTTTTTTAGTTGTCACTCTTCCATCGATGTCTACCTCTTGGATAGACTCCAATTCTTTTTCCAACACTTCCACCTTCTGACCTTTCATCCAGTGGTGGGTTGTTGTTGTCTTTGTCGCCCCTCTCGCTCTTACTGATTGAGATGGTTTAAATTTTACTGGCATATCTTTCTTCCTATATGAACAAATCAATCACTTGTACTAGTAGTGATATTGCTGTTATTGTTGTTAAAATCTTTAATATTGTTATTTGTTTTCTCATTGTTTTTCCTTTGATGAAAATCAAGACTGCATTTTGGCCCACAAAATATCTTACTACCGTCAGCGGTGTGATATTTAATGTCGAGTTGATTGACATCAGTCAAACACTCAGAACACTTCATAGTGGGATTAAACATTCTTTTATTAGTTTCTTAGTATCACCTTTGGTGTTGATAATACTGGTTCTTGGACATCGGGTGTTTCTTCTTCGATGTCTGTATTTTCGGGTTCCACATAATTATCAGCACGAGTAAATCGTATTACAAGACTGAATCTCTCCCCTGTTAAGACGGGGTCAATCCCATGCCATCTTTCGGTACTATTGTTGAATGCAACCATAGAACCTGTAAATGATATGAACGTATGTCCATCTAGTGTTAAGTTACCACCAACAAATCCTTCGTTGAGGTTAAATATGACCTTACCAGTGTCACCCGATTCGATGTCGTCACACATCCATGGAGTAGATGTTTCCATTCCATGTCTCATGAGTTGCATATTCGAAATCTTTCCGAAGTCATCATCCCATGGTAAAAATTGTTCTATCCATTCCATTGCATCCGAGTGGTCTTGTGTTCCTTCTATTAATGGGTAACATTCGACACCCTCATCAGTGTATTCGATTAGGTCTTCATTTACATCACATTGTTTATCAATAAGTGCAAAACATAATTCGGTAGGTAGAGCCGCATGAGCGACTAATATGATTGGTGGGTTTGTCATTATGTATTTCTCCATTCTCTCACTGGTTTTAAGAACTGGACTTGTGAATATCTCCAGTCTTTACCCATATACTTATGGTAGTCATCAACCCATGCTCCGTGAATACGGTTGCCAGGAAATATGACACATCTATTGAATTTTGCAGGGACAACTCGACTCAATGAAAATCTATCTAACACTGGGTAGAGTAAATTCTCGTGTTCATCGTTAGATAACCATGTCCCATCATAGAATGCAGTTCCACCACTTTCATGTTTATCCATGTAGACAATCATGTTGAGTACTGATTCATTATCGGGACAAGCCAATTCTGAATCGGTATGTGGGTAGTGTTGCATCTTAGTGTCAAATTGATTTATGGTTTGGAAACAATTCCATTCCTCAATCATATCCCATTCGTATTCACCCCTATGCCAGTAATTCCTGCATAGACTTAACACCCTATCCATTTCATTATAATAGGTGCGAGTAGGATGTGCGACCTTATCGGTTATCCTACAATCATTGTAATCTATTCCGTTGCGTGATGGTCTCTCTTGCGAGTATTTCCACATAGGATAACTTCTATGTTCTAGGTAGTCATGAATGATTTCGGGGTTCTCATAGAAGTTGTCTATCGTCAACACTTCACCATCAAACTCTACATCAAATTTACTACTGAACTTAAAAAGTTCATCCATTATATACGTTTTGTTCATCATCTGTTACTCTCCACTTCTTCGTCCGAGAAATAAGTCCCGTAATCCATGTCACGTCCCGTGAGATTGTTATCTATTCCTTGTCTGTATTTAAGGTTGAATGAGATTGAAATTCTTTCGTAATCCTCTATAAATTCTTGTGAAGGTTCAACTGAATGCATGATATAAGAAGGCCATAATAGGAATTCATCATTCACTGGATACACTTGGACAAATGAGTCAACACCCGAAACACCATCGAATACCATATTGGGGAATCCTTCCTTCTCTCCCGACATATCCACTGCAAAGTGATTAGCATTACCCATTAAATTAGGTGACTGAAATTTGATTGGTTGATTTGATTTAGTTGTCTCCACATAGTAAGTTCCACTCATATGTGAGTTGACATGATTGTGACTGGAATGTTGATGTGGGCCAGTGTAACGATTTATCCATGCGAATAAATGAATATCACTTCTCTTGAGATGACTTACTGGAGTATGGAATTGACTTCCGATGAATGTGATATAAGTGTCCTTGATTTTGTCTGAGAAATCTTTAAACCATTCTGTTTCATGCATTTTGGTTCGCACTTCTTCATCAAAATAGGTAGTGTATTCTCTTCCAACATCACCGTCTTCGATATCACCTACAAGTTCTCTACATGACTCTGCAATCAAGTCTGTATCAAATTCCATGTTTCCTCTTAGGAAGGGTATAGAAAACAGTTGCATCAATGATGCAGGTGCAGGTGTATATTGAGTTGGTTCTACTTCCGACCAATCGGAAAATGAGATACCTGTTTCTTCAATTTTTTCAATTACCTTTTTGTGTTCACTCTCATCAACAGGCATTACTGGTGGTTTCATAATATAGGGTTCCTTATTCTAGTTTAAACTTTTTCTTCGACATCCGTTATAACCGTTGCACAAAAGAATATTAGGAATGCAATCATAGCGAGTGGATTTTCAAGTGCAGTAAAAAACTGACCTAGGAAATCCCAACCCGTAAGTGCTTGAATTGCAATACAAAGTGCAAAGATTGATGCGTATAATTGCCAAATCATTTTACTACCTCTGCAACAATTCCTTTTTGTCCATCTGACATAGTCACATCTCTGTATACAACAATCACTTCTCCGAGTTGTTTGATGTATCTCTTAATCTCTTGGTTGTTCTTTATCATAACCTTGTAGTCACCAACAGTTGTTGCAACAAATACAACGTCTCCACTGTTCATGTCTCTCATGTCATCTAAGAATCTATCTAGGTATGTATAACCTTCTTTCCATTCGGGATTTTGTCTATCCTCTTGGTCACATACCTTGGGTCTTTTCTCTGTCCCATCTTCTGTTGTAATCTTATTACATGGATTGGCGATTCTCGCCTCAGATACCACATACCATTTTGGTGGTTGTAGGTCTAATGGTCGAGGAAGTGTAGGTTGAATGATTTCAATCTCTACTGGTTTACTTATTATCTCTACCTTTCTTTCAGGTATTAACGAACAACTAGTCGTTAGTATTAGGAGACTCAAGATTGCTAATGTCTTTAGTGTCATTTTCTATTCCCTCAATTACTTCAACCGTTCCTTTATTAAATCTATTCTCCATTAACCCTGGCTTGACGGTTGCAAGTCTTTCAAAGTTATGTTTGGATAGGATGGATAGATACCTTGCTTTGTCTTCTTCAATCTCTGCGTTTTTACGAGACATATTTTGAAGGGCAGCAGTTTGTTTCTCAAAGTTTTCTCTGAGGGCAGTCATGGTCGCCTTCTGTTCTTCGACTGCATACTCTAATGCAATGTTATTTGCACTTAGTGTTTGGTTTTGTGTGTAGAGGTAATACGAACCCATTCCGAGGACAAGTATTATTCCTATGAACATCTGTTGCATATTATAACTCCTTAATTCTATAGTCTAATCCCTTTGCACTGCGAAGTTCGACTATACGTTTTTCTTTATCTCTGAATTTGAGATGTTTTTCTTTCTGAATGAGGATTTTCTTTGAAACATATTCATCCTTATATACATTACCCGTTAAATCTTGCGTTCTAAACACGGTGATTTCATATTCGGGAAGGAACCAATATCTAATTGCGTTCCACCATTGTAGTAATTTTCGTTTTATCATATGTTGTATCCTCTTACAAATAGACACCCATAAGGGTGTCTATTATTTAGTCAACTAAAAAAAGTTTATTTTAGCTGTCGTATGTAAACAGAGAACCACCGTTCACTGCAGCTTGACCAGCAGCCAAGATTGCAAGTGATGGAGTACCCATTCTATATGACGTACCTTCTGCAGTCACATTAGTATAGATTACATGACCCATTGACTGTAGTTTTCCTACTGTTCTAGCAGGACTCCTTAAGTCAAAACGGTTCCTAATTGTAGTCCATTTTACATTTTTACCTTTTGAAAGTAGGTTTAACACTTTTTGCGTTTTGGATAAAGCCATTATATATTCTCCTATATAAGCGAAGGTCATTCCCATGACCCTCTATTCATTCAACTTGATTGTCGAATTAGTTAAGAAGCATCCCCATTTCTGAGAATCTTCATTTCTTTTATGGTCTCGGCAGCACTTGTGTGCAGGATACCTATCCCACCATGTGCTTCCCATGACTCAATGTTCTTAATTCTATCGTCAATGAGGACACTTCCCTCAAAGGCGAACATACCTTTTTGACTACCAGTCATTGTGCAAGTGACAACAACAGAAGGACTAACGTGTTCTCTAATCCATTCTCCTTTATCATACACTACCAACTCTCTGTTAATTACACCAGCAGCAGTTAGTATTTCCCAAGGAAGTCTTGTGTGTCTCACATATGCAACCAAGTCGTGCATATCTTCCATAGGTGGTAAGTTTCTGAATAGTCTTTTGTTAGTCAACTCTTCCTTTCTCATGTCATAATCGTTATGACCCTTATCCGTATTCGGGAAAGGTGTTCCAGTGAGTGTCTCCACCCCAGTGTTGAAATCGGCAAGGACTCCGTCCATGTCGATGAATATTCTTTTAATGTTCATAGTGTTATTTCCTTATTACCCAGCTATTATACCACTTTTGTGGCCTCACTGTCAACCCCTATTTAAGGATGTTTTGGGGACTGTTTAAGAATTTCATATATTCCTTTCTTAGGAATGCAAGGTTACTTCCGTTGTCAACGTACTCTTCAACCGATGCATATTCCTCTTCATTGTGTTTTCTACGTTCTACACAATTCTCTTGAAACATATGATTGCAAAAATTACTAAATTCCATCTTTCTCCGTTCTAATTTAGTTTTATAAAAAAGTGGAAATTTACGAAGGAACACTGAGGGACTACATCAAAAGTTTCGTTGGTTCCAGTCGTCCATAAAAACGCACACACTTAGGGGTTCAAGGTCTGTCTCCTCTATAGTCCCAATTCCATCAGCCGTTATTCATCAATATTAATTACTGTCTTAGTCGTTTTCAATGGTATCGTCAAGGTGAGGTTGAAGAGTTTCTTTGCGCTGATTCCCGACTTACTGTATACTACATCTTACTACCACTCACTATCGTAAACACTTAACTGGTTGTCAAAATTTCCGAATGGTAAAGAATCTTTGGTTATCTCTTTCGAGAAGGTTTTAAAGTCGTTTTCTTTTCCGACTATATGTATATTATATCAAAAAGTGAGAGTCATTGTCAAGGGTTTTATATAAAGTTTTCTCTTCCAACCCAAAACATATTGTAGATTTTATTCTCCAATTTGTATGCTTCTTTCTCCCATGGTTGTCTCGAATAAGGAGTTTTTCCATGGTATTTTCTCTTAAATCTTTGTAATTTTGGTGATAATTCACCCTTGATAAACTGTTTTGCGTGAACCAATTCATGTGCAAGATTGAGCATCATTTGGTCATGTGTGAACTTACGTCCATCTTCATTTAATCTATTCAATACAATCTCTATTCCACTTCTATTACCCGAACAGGTTGCATAGTTGTAGTCACCATCTTCCACCTTATATGATATAATAGACAACTCTAGGTCTACATTTCGTCTTAATTTGGGGTGTAGGTGGTATATGGTGTCTTGTATATACCCGTGGATATCGTTTTTTCTTGCAATTTGACCTGTAATACCAACATTGACCATGTAGTTCTTCTTTCCCATAACTATACATCTAGTATATCATATAACATGGGTTTCGGTCAAGGGGTTTTTAGAATTTATTCAGTCTCAATTTCATCGATAAATTCGACTTCATCTTCATCGATATCTTCGCCACAGAATGGGCAATATTGAATGTTATATGGGTCTCCATCCATTTCGTGATGGATGTCGCATTCACTTTTACAGTGATTGCAGTGTATTTTAAAAATCTGTATCATGTATTTTTTCTCCTATTACCTCATTCCATAGGTTATCAAATGATTTCTTCTTACCATCTAGTGTTGCAAATGGTAATTCATGTTCAACATCTACCTTATGGAAGTCTTGTCCTAGGACATAAATTCTAACATCGTGTTCTTTAGGGTTTAGTGTTTTTAACATATGAATAATCCTCATGTCTTCAACACCTTGTTGTGCTTCATTAAAAACGTATGCGTGGACAATCATAACTTTACTGCGAGTAATATTAAGATACCCATTAGTGTTAGGTTCACAAGAAACATAAGACCTGCGAGTATAGTATGATACCATATCCACCTTGTCTTATATGCGTTTTCGATTGTTAGGTCATCGGGGTCGGGTGTTGCAATCTCATGTTGTTTTAAATTGATTCTATCCACAACATTATTTGCAATTCTATCCTCATCTTTTCTCAATGCAATCTTTTGTTCTAGTTCTTTCTCCTCTTTAGAAACCCATAAGATTTTCCACCACTTATTCATGCTATCATATCCTTCAAATTATCAAATCCCCCAATCGATTCACCATCCACTTTTATTTGTGGAAAGGTTCTTGCAGTTGGAAAGATTTCCATTAAATCTTCTCTTGTAAAATCCTCACCTAATTGTTGGTAAGTATATTCTATACCTTTACTTTCACATAGTGTTTTTGCCATGTCACAATACGGACATTGTGTTTTTCCCCATATCTCAATCATAATTTAAATCCTTTAAATGAATCATCACTTACATCTTGTTTAATACCACCAATGACATATGATTCAATTTCTGTTTCTTGGGGTGCATTCTGTAATCCTCTTGAGTTGAACCAATGTTCAGTCCAAGGTAATGGATTATTAGTAGAACTTCTGTCATATATAGGGTTGAGTCCAATCGCTCTTAATCTTTTGTTTGCAGTGTACTCGACATAGTTTCCAAGTAACTGAGTAGATAGACCAATCATTGACCCGTGTTGGAATAGGAACTCTGCCCAATCCTTCTCTTGGTTAACTGCATCTTCATACATCTGATACACTTCGGGTTCACAATCCTTCATGACTTTGTTCATCACTTTATTGTTTTCGTGTTTCTGATAACACTTCAATATGTGTGTTGTGATTGCAAGATGTTGTGATTCATCTCTTGCAATTAGGGATATGATTTTTGCACTTCCTTCCATCATTTTCAATTCACCAAATCCAAAGGAACAGGCGAAAGAAACATAGAAACGAATCCCTTCTAAGATGTTGACTGATATCAATGCAAGGTAAAGTGCCTTATATAAATCATAATCATCTATCTTATGACCCATCAATTTACGTCTTCCGATATCAATAAACTCATCGTATTTTTTAGTAACTGATTCTGCACGAGCAAGGATTGCTGGTTCTTCTAGAATAGTGTCGAACACATCACTAGGGTCACTATAGATATTTTTTATAATGTGAGTATAACTTCGTGAATGTATCGTCTCCATAAAATCCCATGTAATGATACATGACTCTAATTCGGGAATACTTACAAATGGTAGAAATGCAATAGAAGGAGCACGACCTTGAACACTATCGAGTAGTGTTTGATATCTTAGATTCGATGTGAAGATATGTTTTTGTGCATCATTAAGTTGTTGATAATCACTTCTATCTTTCTGTAGAGATACCTCTTCGGGTCTCCAAAAGAAACCTAATTGTTTCTGAGTGAGTTTATCAAATACTGGATATTTGAACTCATCAAATCTTTGTGTGTTTAAAGATTCACCGAAGAACATTTGTTCTTTAGTAAAATCTACCTTTCTTTTATTAAATACCGTCATTTTTTATTAGTCTCTTTTCTCTGTCTGTTAACTCTACGTCTTCTATGATATCATAGTTGTTTATAAATTGTGATGGGTCAAACCAATCGTATGCACCACCACTCCATTCATTCCAAAATTTCATTGCAGTATGGAAGTACTCTTGTTGTTTATGAGAATACCTATCCATTCTACCATCATATGCAAATACACTATGGGGTCTTCCGTCTGCCCTTTTAGTTTTCTTTGGTTGATGGAACTTATCAAATGCATTTATTTGTCCACCATGATTGATGAAGTGTAAAAACATATGATATGAATGGTCACCTAGAAGAGTATCTCTCCAGTGAACTGCATTCGGCCCTTGATAAAGTAAGAGGTCTCCTACTTCTAATGATATAGGTGTTCCTTTTCTATCTCTATGAGGGATGTCCTGCATCTCCTCGAAGAATCTTTGTTGACCATCACCTCTTGCATCGTTGATATAGTTCTTGTCTTTCTGAACCCATATCTTCCATGGAGTGTTGTCATCTGTTTTATACTTCAAACAAATAGTTGCACTGACTTCACAAGAAGGTCGGTCACTATGTGCTTTGAGGAATGCACCTCTCTCATATTTTCTAGTGTATGCATAAGTCTCTACGAGTTGCATATCAATAACTTTGTCTAGATTATCTCTTAACCATCTATGTAGGGAAACTGAAGGTGGAAAGGAATAACATCCTTGACTTTTTCTTAAAGATTGTTTAGGTGAATCGTGGATGATGTCATCTTCTACTGCAAAGAAGGCATCATTCCATTCGGGTTTATTTTCGATAGATAACCATGCATCCAAAGTCATGTCAATGATTTCTTTAGGAATGAAATTCCTTAAAACCACATAACCATTTTTCTGAAAGTCTCTTGTTAGTTCGTTAGTCCAACCGTTAATTCGGTCTTTACCGTCCTCTGTTGGGACGTTAGCACCTTCGGGTGTATCTTCTACTACTATCTTTAATTTCTTATCTTCATATTGCACAGGCATCGCAATCATCCTCACTATCGGGACTATCGAGCATCGGTGGAATGTAATCATTCATTGCTGAATTTTCATCCTTTATGACATCTTCGGTTTTCCCATCCATTGTATTTTGGTAGTATGATGTTTTCCAACCATACTTATATGTTTTTAACATATCTCCTGCAAGAATTGATACGGGAACTTCTCCGTTTTCATAATTCTCAGGGTTGTATGACCAATTACCACTTATTGCTTGGTCAAAGAATTTTTGCATTACTGCAATAGTTTTTATATATCCATCATTATCTGGCATATCCCATAGTAATGTATAGAAGTTTTTATACATCGAATACTGAGGGACTACTTGTTTAAGTGTTCCTTTCTTACTCTTCTTGACACTTAGGTAGTCTCTAGGTGGTTCAACACCATTCGTTGCGTTAGAGACGACACTAGAGGACTCAGAAGGCATTTGTGCAGTAAGTGTTGAGTGTCTTAATCCATGAACTTTAATGCAAGTTCTTAGTTTTTCCCAATCATGGTTAAGTTTATGAGGGGTTATATCATCGACTTCCTTCTTATAATGGTCGATTGGTAGTTTTCCTTGTGCATATTTTGTTCTACTGAATCCTTCACACGCACCTTTCTCTGATGCAATTTGGTTTGATGCACATAGTAAATGATACTGGAATGACTCTGTAAGTTCATGCACTAATTTATGTGCTTCGGGGTCGTCATACTTAACTCTATTCTTTGCAAGGAAATGTGCAAGACCAATATAACCAATACCTAGTGACCTTCTTGCGAGGGTTGACCTCTCTGCAGCTCCTACAGGATACTCTTGGAAATCTATAAGTTCCTCAAGTCCTCTCACTGCAAGGTCACATAGGTTTGATAATTCATCAAGTTTGATGATACCAACATTGATTGCACTTAAAATGCATAACGCTATCTCGCCATCTCCATCGATGTGAGTCAATGGGTCTGTTGGTAGTGTAATTTCTTGACAAAGATTACTCATGTTCACCTTATCCGTGAAACTACTATGAGAATTGCAATGGTCGATATTCATAATATAGATACGTCCTGTTTCAGCACGTTCTTTCAACATATCCGTAAACAATTCTCTTGCACTGACCTTGGTCTTTGGAACTGATGTTGCACGTTCATACTTTTCGTATAGTTCGTCAAAATCAGATGTTCCATATGCATCATATAAGCCAGGCACATTGTGAGGACTAAACAATGTTATGTCCTCGTTTTTTAAAAACCTTTCATAAAATAGTTTAGATATCTGAATACTATAATCCAGTTTTCTTACTCTGTTGTCTTCTGTCCCCTTATTGTTTTTAAGTACGAGGATATCTTCGATTTCTTGGTGCCAAATTGGGAAATGGACTGTTGCACTTCCACCTCTGACTCCGTTTTGGGTGCAACTTCTAACCGTTGCTTCAAATTTCTTAAGAAAAGGGATAACTCCTGTATGTTGGACTTCTCCACCCCGTATCTTTGAACCAAGTCCTCGTATTCTTCCCATGTTAATTCCAATACCTGCTCTTTGGGCAACGTATCTTCCGATTGCCATGTCACTCGTAAAGATTGAATCGAGGGAATCATCTGAGTCAACGAGTACGCATGATGCGAATTGTCGTAAAGGGGTTCTGACCCCTGCCATAATAGGTGTGGGTATACTGATTTTAAAAGTTGATATTGCATCGTAGTATCTTTTGACATAATCTAATCTATTCTCCTCTTCATAGTTGTGGAATAAAGTCATTGCGATTAACATATACATGAATTGAGGTGTTTCAAATACCTCACCATTTGACCTATCCTGTACCAAATACTTGTCTACGATTTGTTGTAGACCTGCATATGTAAATGTTAGGTCTCTACTATGTTTGATGTATTTTTCACAATCTTGTATCTCTTCTTTAGTGTACATATTAAGAATTTCAGAGTCATAGACACCTTTCTTAATATTTCTATCAATCATATCATATAGAGGTGGATAGATTTCTGAATCTTTCCACTTAGTGTTAAACACTTGTTTTTGAATTCCAAATAGTAATAGTCGGGCAGCAACAAATTGGTAGTTGGGTGACTCTAATGATATTAAATCTGATGCAGATTTGACTAGGATTTTTTGGATGTCTATTGTGGTGATACCTTCATAGAACTGAAGACCACTGTTCATTTCTACTAAAGACTCTGATACACCTGCAATACCTTTACACGCCTTATGAACCATTTTATGAATTTTATCTAAGTCTATAATAACTTTAGAACCATCTGACTTAACTACTAACATGGGTGAATTCATACTTTCTTATACTCCATAAATTTTGCTTTTGCACTGAGTCCACTATAGGAACAGTCTTCTATTATATCAACAATGTCTTTTTGTGTCAATCCGTTTAACACCATATCATTCACATCTTTTAATTCATTCACTCTTCGGTCATTCCAAATGCAAACGGTAAATCCTAAATTGATGACGTGTTCAATCTTCTTAAGGATTTCTATATTTCTTGGTTCATTATCATAAACTAATACAGCATTTTCTTTAACACTATCGTCTAGTTTAGTAAAGTCACTACCTGCAACTGCGATTGAGTTGGGAAGGAACATTGAATCTATCGGCCCTTCGGTCACATACATTCTTTTTGTTTTGTCCACTCTATGTAGGTTATAAATTAACGGTTCATTATCGTCAAATTTCATAGTCATATATCGCAATGGACTATCGTTCATTGCACGACCACTCAAACCTATTAATTGATTGTTTAAATTAAAAAATGGTATTATTATTCGTGGGTCTGTTCCTAAAACTCTATCTTTATATTTCTCACATAACATTGATAAACTTTGTGGTGTTGCAGTGTACCACAAGTCTTTGAAGTGGACTTCGGGTATCATTCTTTCGTTCAGATAATCCCTAGCAACTGATACCTCAGAACAAGGTTTCATAAGAAACTTCAAGTTTTCAACGGTCATAATATCATTTTTATTTAGGGATTTTTGTGTTGGTCGGAACTTAAATTCATTGGAACTTAACATCTTTTTTGGTTTAGGTTTGAGTCCATTTTCGGTCAACCATTCCTTCATGTATTCTTTATGAATCATGGAAAAATGGTCTTTCAGAAAGTTGATTGTTGAGGTAGATTTACCACAATTATGACACTTATAGATGTACGATTGGTCTATCACAAAGTGATAACCACGTGCTTTATGTTCGTTTTTGGATGAGTCCCCACAATAAGGACATCTATGATTTAGGGTTGTATCACCCTTCCATTTGGCGTTGTCCAAGTTGGACACGACCATCGATAAGTATTTTTTCTCTAACCAAAGCATACACCTATTATACTATAGGTGATACTTTTTTACAAGAGGGTTTAGGTTAGATTAATTTCCAGCGTCTATCGATTCTTGGATACCAGCGATTTGACGTAAGTTTCGTGCAAGACTTTCATCATATGCAACTTTGTTAGCGTCATTCGCTTCGAGTGAATCATATCCTGCAGGTTTAGGTGGTTTTCCGTCACCTTCGAAATATGCTTTCTTCTCTGCACGAGTCATCGCTTTCATTTGGTCTATTGTTTTCTCTACGAATGCCATTAGGTTCTCCTATTGATGGGTTTTATTCTTACAGTTATTTAGGAACTTTCCATGTTCTTAACACGGTTTTTTGGAACTTGTAAGACATATCTTTGTTCTATTACTGGTGGTTTCTTTTCTTCTTCAATCTCTTTGTGTCTTGCAACTTGACCAACACTACTAATCAATAGTAACACTGCAAGTGGGTCAAACACGAAAATAAGCATATAAATGACCCATCGAACTGCGTTGTCAAGGTACTTGACACTCTCTTCTTGACCGTAAATTACCTCTGCAATGTACTTGATTGGCCCAACTTCTCGTTCTAATGTAAGTATAATCTGTTTACTTTCAAACATCTCATCCTTATACCCATCTATTATATCATAAGACGTATCAATCAACAAGTTGAATTCTTCTGTTTTTACTATCATCGCATCCACGTCTCCAGTGGATGACTGTTGTAATCTCTTTATTTCTGAGTTTGCATCGTTTATAGTGTCTTGTGCTTGTTTCCTGTAGTCATCTATGTTACCCTGTTGTTCTGCAATGTCTTCTCTTATCTGTTCTCTCTGAGGTTTCTGTTGTTCGAATAGTGTATTTGCTTGTTCGACATAGTCAATGGTTTCTGTTTCTGCACCTTGAAACACTCCACCTGCATCTGTTTCTATAACTACCACACCTTTGTTTCTTAAAGTAGACAATGTATCGTCTAGTGTACTTAATTGACCTCTTAGTGATTCTATCTGAATCTTTGCATAGTCAATATCACCTTGAACTCTTTCCCATGCACCATCTCGGATGACTTCCTGTTGAGATATTGATTCACTTACATCGATATTTGAAACACCTAGTGTATCAATACGGTCTTCGTAAGTTTTGATTTTGTTTTCTTCCCTGAGTATTTGATTCTCGATTCGATTTACAATAGATTGTGCTTGTGCAGTATCACCTGTTTGTTCTGAATGTGCTTTTGATAGGTAACCGAATATACCCAGTGATGTGATTAACATTAGGACAAAGACCATAAATGCCATTATCCATTTTTGATAATTGAGTCTGTCCCAAAAGAGATGTAAGTAAGCGGCACTAACAATCTTTCCAAATTCTAATGCACCTGCCATGATGACTATACCCATGAATGCACCTGCAAATATTGTTGCAAGTCCGAGTACGGAAAAATATGCAGCTATTCCTGCAATTGCGACACTAGTTACTAGTGCTAACCAATTCAAATATTTCATAATTTAAAACCTAAAGTTTTCGCTTTAGTACCTTGAATACCTCATCTGGCATTCTTTTCTTTTTCTTTTTTTTCACTGCATCTACTGGTAAGGACATTCCAACACCAGTTGCGTTCATTGGTGCATCTTCCCAAACCTTTAAATGTTTTTTTCTAGTATAAGTCATCGCCAGTCACCAATACTCTGTCGTTGTTAACAAATCCAACATAAACTTTTAGTCCAAACACCATGCTGTGTTCTGAAACTATTTGTACCTCTGTTTTCGGTAGATAAGTTGTGTCGTTTTGTTCTTGCAATTGTCGTTTTAGACGATATGTACATCCAACCTGAAGTTCAGGAATCTGAATAGTCTCTGTAATCATTTCTGATTGTAGGATACCCTCTTCCTTTAGAACCCTGTAGAACTTTTCACAAAGTTCATCCATTTGGTCTTCGTCTAGTTTAGTTTCTTCCTTCAGTAAAAGTAGTGCAACAGCATAAGATGCAAATGCAGTTTTACCAAATGGAACCTTGTTTAGAATTCTCTTAAGGTTGAATACTAACCTATGAAGTAAAGTATGAGCTGATTTTTCGTCTTTAGTTTCTACGGGTTTGTCTTTTAATCGTTTACCTTTATCATCGATTATTCCCAACTTATAAGCGTCAAACTTCTTCCAAGGTGTTGTTAACATCTTAAGGATTCTGAATACTATTAATGTGTCTACGATACGCATATATCTATTTAGGTGTTTTAAACCCCTCGAATGGTGCTGGATGTCGGATTCGAACTGACGACCTACTGATTACAAATCAGTTGCTCTACCAACTGAGCTAATCCAGCATTATAAATCTCTAAGTTTTTGTGCAAGTTCATCATTGATTGGGATGTTAGTTTCCCATGTATCTTCGATATAACCTAGATATAGTAACATTGTTTTTATGGATGACCAATATGATGGTTCGGTGATTTTGAATTCTAACATTCTCATTGAAGGTGCATATCCGAAGACGTTGAATATGGTAATGAGATGGTTTAACATGAGACGTTCTCTTAACTCACCTGCCTCATGATAACGATGTAACAGACGTTTAAGGTATCTAAACCTTCGTAAATCTTCTTGGAACTCCTCTATGTCTGCACATTGGGGGTCATCGTAGTTTTGCAGTGCGAATGCACTAAAGTTTTTTACAGTGAGTTTGTCGAATAGACCCATAAATTTTCCATAATATAATTAAATTTCACAAGTATTTAGGACATTACTTTGTGTTTATCCGAATTTAGCAGCAAACTTTTTAAGAGGTAGTGTTTCAAATCCACCAAATGAATCCTCAACCCTATAACCTAACTTACCACCGACTATAGTTGGTTTTGCACTATATAATTTGCCATCCTTTGCTTTGATATTATTTATTTCTGAACCATACAAAGACAATCCTTTCATCTTTGGTGCTTCTTCTAATTCTACACCTTCCAACATTGCACGGATAGTATCAAATTGATTAGACATTAGATACTTCCGTATACTTTGAATGAACCTGTTTCTAGTTTCTCAACTTTGAGTTTTAGTGTAACTACTTCAGTTTGATTATCAAATTCGTCATGTGGAGTGTCTACGGTTTTACCAAACTGGTCTCCGTATCTTTTCATTCCAATAGTGTACTCACCACCTTCAGAAATTTTAGGAGCGTCACCATCAAGTGCAATACCAAGTTGACCTAATTTTGCGTTGATTTGTCCAACAGCGGCACTTGGGTTTAAGAATTCACTTACTGCACAATGACCAAGGATGGCATTAATCCTTGATTTTACTTCAGGGTCATTTATATCATGGGGGACATGATTTGATGACAATCCTGCACTGTCGTGTGAGTATCCTTCGTTCATAAATTCTGCAAATTTTTTCATATTATTATCCTATTATTCCTACTGAGACTCCAAGTACTTCAGCGTGAGCTGCAAATACTTCGTCTGTAGGGTTCTTTGAACAGTTAACTGTACTTCCTGCACCTAGTGTAAATGTTCCGATTAAGGATGCACCTGCAGTTTCTACAGATACTAATCTTGCAGTAGACCCACTATTGTGAAGTCTAACACAAGTTCCAC
>TARA_B110000444_G_scaffold261462_1_pt1 | contig 16733 bp, 13 predicted proteins | sample TARA_B110000444 | Tara Oceans TARA_B110000444 (sample SAMEA4398370) | marine metagenome | biome: Polar Biome; feature: [SRF] surface water layer (ENVO:00010504); material: water (ENVO:00002006), including particulate matter (ENVO:01000060) such as... | depth 5 m | reverse complement strand
GCAATTAGCACGCTCATTATTTTCTTATTCATGTTTTTTCACTTCCTATATTTTTTTAGTTGTTATTACATAGAGAACCCGCTGTTCTCTCTTTCCAAACACCCAGCCCACATGATGGGAGAGATGTTTTGGGATTCAAACGATGCTACGCACTGTATGCGTGTTGTTTTCAAGGAGTTAACAAGGGACTTTATACCAACAACATCTTCTGTTGCGGTAAGCATAAACTGGAACGCAGTCTTGCTTTCTTGTCTCTTGTTTTGTACCTTGTATTGTGCCTCCAAATGCATCGTATTTCACGGGTTAATTCTAGGGAACCCAACGTTCCCTCTACACATTGGAACTAACCGACCCTATATGAAGAGCGCGATGCAGTGTATCATTTAGCCTTCAAGCGTGTAGACAGGCGGGAGCAGAATTGCCGCTTGTTGATTCAAAACAAATCGTGCGACGATATCTGCGAGATTGGAATCATCAAAAGCATGCAGGCGTTCACTCCCATTTCCGGAGGCTGGAGCCCAGAGTTGGAGAGGTTTTGCTGAACGACTAAGAGCTATTTTTGCTGCACGGATCGCATTTGAACCTGGTAAACCAACACTCCCAATGCTGTCAAGGCCAAGATGGTGAATCAGTCGGCCCTGCCGAACGCCCTCTTTCCCCTCAAGGGCAAGCATGCCAAGTATGGTGAATTGATCTCGTTTAGAAGCATCCCATCTCGTATAGTCTCCTTCGAACCTTTGTGATAAATGTTCCAAAAAGCCACTATACTGTTTTGGCAAATTATCGTAAGAGAGTGCTTCAACAGACTTTCTACGTGGTAAATGCGCCTCTTTGGGAAGTATTTCCTTGAAATCGCTCCATTTATGTGCCGTATCAATCCAATTCGAGAGCCTTTCTGCGAAGAAAGGGTCTGCGCCCCTCCAATTCCATACGCTTCTTTTGATGAGTTCCGGAGCAACATTTGAAAATCCTTCAGGGTCCCTTTCTGCAAGGGTTTGGAGTGCTTTCAAGTATTTTTCATTTCGTGCCTTTTGCAAGGTCTGCTCAGGTGGCATTACAATTTGGTTGTCCCCAGTTGCATAATAAGGTTCTTTCTTGTTGATTTGCTTTAATTTCATTGTATCTCCTCAATATTTGCGTGATTTCCGCACTTTTTCAAAAATATTGGCGGGAAACCGCCGCAGCATTCTTTTTTTTATTTTGGAGCGAATGCTCCCGTGGTTCATATTTTCTTGAATATGTGAAATTCCAACCGTATATGAACAATTCATGTTCAAAATTTCATTATAATTGCTTCATCATTGAACGATGGGGGCCGATTCCTTCGATAGAGTACGGCTTGTCAACAAGTATCCATCCTTGAGATTGGTAGAACGGAATTGCAATTTCTCTTGCCTGTAAAAGGCCGATTTTAGCCTCAAAATGCTCTTTTGAAGCCTCTTCAAGTGCCTTGAGGACAGTTGCAGCATGTCCTTGGCGGCGAGCATTAAGGCGGGTGCCCATTTGGCGGATTTGAATTGCCGGCCTGTTTGAAGATTCAGTCAATGGGCCAAAGCCGGGGCATTTGGTCGCATCAGGCCCTGCATGATCGGCGGCGGAACCATCACTGTTCGCATCGATAAGATGCGCTCTCCCTACCGCGACAACTTCGTTTTCATGTTCAACCCACGCGTGTATAGCTTCTTCATCATCTTCGAGAATTTCTGCACCTCTTGGAAACCCTATAGGTTCACGTAAAACCGCGTATCTGCAATCATAATACAGCAATGAAGGGGGTGCAGGGGGCTTGGAAATGTGCCATTGGGGTATCAAAATATTCACATCCAGGCGAAAATAAGGAAAACAAGCAGCGCCCCGAGAAGTGCCAGATAAACGCCGAGGGCCGAGAGAAGGCCGATTCCAAGAGATTTCTTTTGTTTCATAAATGCGAAGATGACTGCACCAATGTAAATGAATGGGAGAAAACAAACTGAGGTTTCCAAGGCATTAATGAAGAAATGGTCGTCTACAGCGGGGTCATGAAATTCAAGAGCAATGTGCACATCCTCGATCGAGGAGTTGGTGAGTTTGAACCAAATCGTTGAGTTCGAAGCAGAGTAAGCCCCTATATCCGCCCAAGAATTTTCGCCGGTGCTTTGGTTGAAGACATACTCTCGAACTATCCATGAGTTTTCGTAGTCCTCATAATTATCATATGCACAGGAAAGAGAGAAGTTCGAAGAATACGGGCCATTATTGTAACAGTAGTCAAGATTCATCGTACTTGAAACTTGGAATTGTTGAACAAAATAGCCATCTTCGTTCACCTCAATCACTCTTTCTTCAAAGGCATAAGGGTCGAAGGCTTCTTCGGCAAAAAAGAAAAGTAAAATCACGAAAAGGCCAACGGCATAAGGGAGAAAGAGACCCAAGAAGAATTGCTTCCACTGCATTTTTCCTTTCTGAGGTACTGCTGCAGAATCATAACCGGGCGATACAAATTCACTTACTGTACCCGAGAGAGTTATGGTCGCTGGCGGAGGAGCGATTGAGGGGTTTTCTGGCTGTGTTCCCGCCATGCCATCTTCCTCTTGCATAGGTAGCGGTGTACATCGGGTGAAATAAAATCACGCGCTCATAACCCAAACAGGAAGAGTACGAACAAAAGCATGATTCCGCCAAATAAGACGAGCGAAGCGACGCTCGAAGCAATCAACCCTTTTCCGAAGGCTTTGTTGCCTTTCACGAATGAGTAGATGATTGCCCCAATGTAAACGAATGGGGACACGGCGAAAGAATAGAAGTAAAAATCGTCTGAAGGGTTCGAATAGTCATAACTTTCTGAATCCGTCCAAAGATAATCTTCCCCGTAGAGGTATTGACCGTAATCGAAATAGCTACTTCTTGGCAGAGCGTCATTGGGAACGAGTACAATCGACATTTCAACCGTTGAAGGAGTGGGGCCTACAGGCTGAAACCAAAGAGTCTCATTCGATGAGTTAAAGCCCCCTATGAGATCAGTTTGAGTGAGAACGCCTCTATACGTTGGCTCACTAAGATTGTGCTCACAGCCCTCACACACGAACCAAGTAAAATCATGGCCGCCGCTACGGACGCTCGTATTATCGATTATTTGAAAATTCATTTCAAAACTAACCCAGTCTCGTTCGCCGTCTGACTCTTCAAAGGTTACAGTGAAATTCTTTCTTTCACCAACGCTATCTGGACGCTCTCGGAAGGGATACGAATTGAATGCAGTACCTGAGAAATCGTTCTCTTGAACTCTCAAAGTTCGGTTGAATTCTACAAAAAACTCACGATTCTCTGGATCCCAAGATTGGTTCAGGATGGACACATATTCATCGATTTCAAATGTGGAATCTTGATAGATTCGTGAATCATACCCCCCGGTAACTTCAGTATCCACGCAATAGATTGGATATCGTTGTAAAGAATCATAATACTCTGGCCATGAAGAAGAATCTACAAGGCAATCTAACCGGGGTTGCCAATTTACTTCATCCGTGATGAGAAGTTCGAATTCGTATGTACCATTGTCCGATGTATTCATTTCGATAATTGAATTTTCATACCCGTATGACTGAGACCTTGGACTCCAGATGGTTTCCTCAGTTATTGAAACCGGGGCCCAATCGATACTGAAGTCAAATTCTAATTGTGATGGAAATTCCGAGCCGTCAAATACCGATAATGGAACAAAAGAGAGACTGTTAAGTTCAGAATCATAATGCCCGATTTCAACCCATTCCGTAATTCTGTAGAATTGTACGTTGTCGAGGTATTGGAATTGCTCGTCGGAACATGAATCACAGGCTTCGGCCGAGAAATGATAGCTGGACTCGAGTAGGTTCATCTCCATGTAGAATTCGTCGGTTGAATTGGTTTGAATTTGAAAGGTATAGTTTTGACCATCGACAGTATCTCCTTGAGTCGATGTCTTGGTAAACTGGTTTTGTTCGTTTAGGATGAAGGCATCAAGCATGGGGTTTTCTGAGAAATTATTATCAAATGAGACTGAGAGTTCTTTCGTTTGAAAACTGTATTCGGCATACACAAGATTTGTTGTCTTGCTAGCTGCGGCTGGTGTGCCGGATTGAGAAAAGGGTACAAGTTGCCATATCAGCATTTCATCGCCGGCTATGTCTGGAAAACTAGGGTTCGAAGTACTGCACATTATCCATTCGTTCGAGAGGTCGTATCTATTGTTCGGTTCTCCATTTATATCGAGTGAACATTGTGATACTTCGTGCGTTTCGGGCAAATCAAGTGTAACGGCATATCCACCGGTTTCGTTTGAAAAAAAAGTTAGCTCATTTGGGTCAGGGTTGGCGAATGCATATCGGTCCTGATCTTGACCTCCCTCCCTCTGAACTTGATCAAGAGCACCGCCAATAGAGAGGACTGATATCAAAACCAAAAACGGAACGAAGAATCCAAGTGTGAACATGAAAAAAGATTTCGAAGCAGTGTCTTTTTCCTTCACAGTTACTGGGTCAAAAGGGTGATGTGAAGCCAGTAGGGGAGTTCCTTCAAGCATACCTGTTGGCTCTACTGAGTCACTGAGAAGGATTGAAGCGGGGCGTTGAGGCGTCGCGCCATTCTCATCCGCAGAAGGTGGCGACTCCGAGTCCATAGGGGGTTCTTCTTGTCTTACCGTTTAATGGGTTTGCCGGACTTTAGATGATTCAATCGGATTGCGGCTGAATGAGTTTCGGTAGTTGTGCTTTCTGGGTCGGTCGCGTTGAAATAGAACCGGCTATTCCGATGGAATACTGCACGGGTGTCGGAGCGGCTACGTCGGGGATTGCAAATCCTCTTACCTGGGTTCAAATCCCAGCCTGTGCTCTTTTCAATAAATAGGCATGACACCTTTGTTTGACGCGCAGTCTTGATATCAAAGAACAGATTGGTTTACTTTATCCAAAGAAGTTCTCATTGGAGGTAATAGTCGTGCCTGAAATCAACCGTTCTTTGGATAACGTCGGTACTGGATTCGCAGCATTCCTCTCTCCACCGAGCCCAGAGGTCATCCGATTCTCTGTAGGGCAGCCGGATTTTGATACTCCGCAACCGATTGTCGATGAAGTAAAAGCGGCCCTGGACCGCGGTGAAACGACCTATACTCGAACTCAAGGGTCTGTTGAATTATGCCAAGCCGTAGCCACGCACCTGGCCAACCACAATATCACGGCAGACCCACAAGATGTTGTCATCACACCTGGGTGTAAACAAGCGATTCTGTATGCAATGATGGCGACACTCGATGCCGGCGATGAAGTACTGGTACTGTCTCCAGCATGGCCTTCATACGACGGGATGCTCAAACTCCTCAATTATGTCCCCGTGCATGTTCAGGTTCGAAGAGATAATTACCATCCCGACTTCAGTGCTCTGGAATCTGCTGTGACGGGCAAAACCAAAGCAATAATGCTTAATTCTCCAAATAACCCTACTGGGGCCGTCTACACACCTGAAGAAATTGAACAACTTCTTGAATTTGCAAAAAAGCATGACTTGTGGATTCTTGACGATATGATTTATGCAACGCTCGCATGGACTGATTACCCTTACACTTCACCAAGTTCTCTACCGGGTGGGGAAGAGCGAACCATCACAATTGGCGGATGGTCCAAAGGGTGGGCCATGACAGGTTGGAGAATGGGTTGGATCACTGGCCCAAAGCGAGTTATGGATGGTGTAAAGAAAATCAACGTGAGCGCTGCAACGCATGTTGCAACATTCATCATGCCTGCAGCGGCAGTTGCCTTAACCCTACATGAAGAAACTGAAATTATGGCTGCCTCCTTCAAAGAACGTAGAGGCATCATTCATGGTCTTCTGAAAGAACTTCCAGGTCTTGTCGTCCCCGAACCTGAAGGGGCTTTCTATGCATTTTGCGACATCACTGGAACCGGAATGACGGATATTGAATTTGCAAATCGCGCTCTTGAAGAAGCAAAAGTTCAGTTAATTCCTGGATCACTCATGGAAGGTGGAGAGGGTTTTGTTCGAATCTCATACGCGACATCTCCTGAAAATATCCGTGAAGGCGTTCAAAGATTGAGCGTGTGGCTTAACTCGTTGTGATTCGATAGAGTGACCCGCCACCGCCAAATGTAGCATAATACAAATTCCCGTCTGGGCCAAATCGAAGGGGGAGTGGCGTTCCTAAATCAGTTCCAAATCGAGTAACTTCACTGTCCCATTGTTCTGATGGGATCGTGCTATTGGTATCGGCAGGAGTGAAGTCTATTCGGACAATTTCATGACCTTGCGGCAAGAGAGTATTCCAAGAGCCGTAGACAGTAGCATACACCGTGAAACCCTCACTGCCGTTAAGTCCAGGGAGTGAAGAGTGGTTTGGACGGACGTCCATGCCATTCATCGAAGTGTGGGGGGTCCAACGAGCGACTGGGCCGAGTGTACCATCTGGAATAGGATGGTCGGGGTCATCGTCTGGCCAGCCATAAGCTTCACCTGTAACTAAGAGGTTGATTTCTTCATCCGGATGGTCACCATCCCAATCTCGCCCATTGTCGGAGAACAAATACCCCATCCCAGGAACCCAAACCCCGTCAAAGGAGTTCCTTACTCCTGAGGCCAAAACACCATGTTCCCCGGTATCTGGATTAACCCAAAGCAAAGCAGCATTACGGTCGTCGGCTTCTACACAAACATTGCATGTTGAACCACTGTGCCAAATCAACGTACCATTCGGAAAAGCGTTAATGGCGTTGGTTTGGTGGTTACCACTCGGTATGCCTTCAACAAGGACTGTTGGTGAACTCAAGACGAAATTCGAATGATTGTAACGGGTGAGTTTACTTTCTTCGGAAATGAAAATATGATGCTGGGTAAAATGAACGCCGTGTGGGTGAGAAAGGCCTGAGACGAGCGTTGTTTTGGAAAAGTCATCAGACGAATTGAGCGATAGAAGCCGCCCACCATCACGATCGCACATCAATAAATGGGTTTCGTCCGCCCACTCAAGACAAGTAGGACCACCAAACCCAGTCGCTATTTTCTCAAGGGTATACCCTTCAGCAACTTCGCTGTTCAAAGGTTCCACGTAAGGATAAATCTCTCGCGCTACGAGAAGAAAGAACAGGAATAAAGTCATCGGCAACACGTGTTTTCCGACACCCATGGCACAGACATATGGCCGATGCAAAAGAAGTCTTGGTCGGAATAAGAACCAGTGGAGCACTTTGCCTTCAAGTAGTGCTGCTCCATCGTCGTTCATGGCCGGTGGAGATGTACGACTCAAGTTGCTCTCTCTGTTTGTTATCTTCGTGCTCTCTATGGGGTTCTATCAGAACATTATCTCGATTGAACAAGGCCTCGGAACCAAGAATATTCTGCTGCTTGAAAAAGGGCAATCAACTGAGAGTTCTCAAGATGCTTTAGCGAACGTCTCTTTTGTAGAGGGCGAAGAAAACCTTTCTCTCGATTCGGTGCAACTAAGTTTAATTTCAGATGGTGAAGAGTATCCATGCATGGTTGGAGGTGTAAGTTCAAGAGAACAATCAAACGGAACCATTCAATCAAAACTCAATGCTGACGGTCGAACTTTTACCATAAATATCGACTCAACAAGTGAAGATACCCACGATTTTGATCTCTTCACTATGGGGGCCTCAGAAGCAGCAGCAGCGAGTATATCGTTCAAGCGAACAGACATTTTCCTCGGCCAGAACACAACAGGTGTTGCTGTTCAGGGGAATTTCAACGATGTCGTATATTCCGAGTCCCTCGTTTTCGATGAATCGTCAGAAAAGCGTCTTGAGTGGTATGAGTATGATTTTGCCATACATCAGATCATACCAAATACCGAAGTCTATATCGTGAAAGAGAAGGGTCTTTATTTCAAAATACAATTCTTGAGCTATTATAATTCAAACGATGAATCAAGACATGTAACATTACTCGCTGCCCCTCTTGAAGAGGCATCGATACCCGCGCTCGTAGATGAATCAATGGTCAGAACTACGCCGTGTTCCATTGTTGAGGATGGTGACGGTGTTTGGGGGTTGTCTGAAACGATTACACTTCAAGAAAACAACATCAGTATCTGTTCAGGGAGTTGTTCGCTCGAAATCCGAGCGTTGTATCTACAGCAACCAATTTCAGGTGACAGGAATCTCGTGTATGGGGATTAAAATCAAATTTCTCCGGTGGAAAGAGCAAACACGAACAAAGAAGCGTAAAACAGGAGTCCTAGAACAGCCAATCCAATGGAAATCCAGGACACGATTTGTGCAGCCTTTGCAATTCCTGCGTCGGGATGGCCGGGCTGAGTATTTGTAATATTCAGCGCACTATTTGCAAGAATTACGCCAGGAATGGCAGTACAAAGTGAGCAGCCAACAACACCGAGGATTGCGAGAACGAGAGCCACCATTGCTTGTGTAGGCGCAAAATACCCCATCCCCATGCCTTGCTGAAGAGGGATTTGATTCGCGGGGTGGCCGGGAGAATCCCAAACGCCACCTTGGATTACTTGGGGTTGGGGTTGTTCTGATGTGCGGCGCGGGGGTGAGCCTTGCATAATTCACCGTGAAATAAAATACCATTTAAAGATTTCAAAAAGTGCCACTTGAAACCTCTAAAGCAATCACGGCTGAAATAACCAAGAAGAAAAGAAGGAGCAATCCAACAGTAATCAACCCAATCACTTGTGCGGCTTTTGCCGCACTCGTATCAGGATGTCCAGGCGTAGATTTGGTAACGCCTACTGCAGTATGGCCCATGATGAGTCCTGGTACCGCCAGCAACCCACACAGTGGAAAACACATGACTCCTGATGCCAAACCTATGATTGAGAGTGCAAGTGCTGTTGAAGCGCTCGTTGCGGGGTAATATCCCATCATCGTGCCTGAAACAGGAAGAGAGAGGTTTTGTGGCACTTGAGCATCCCAAACGCCCCCTTGGATTACTTGTGGTTGGGGGGGTTCTGATGTGCGGGGCGGGGGTGAGCCTTGCATAAATTGCCCTCAACCTGCTAAAGTATTAATCTAACTACTTCACATCAAAACAAGTTCACAGTCCCCAAGACGGGTGCGGGCAATGGTGTGGTCCGGATCAATCGCGAGAACGGCGCGCCATGCAGCAGCTGCTTCTTCGTGAAGTTCTTGCTGGTGGAGCGTTGCTGCAATATGAAGTCGGGAATCCAAATGGTTGCCATCGCATCGGATCGCTGCTTGGAAGTCATCAAAGGCCGCATCGAGTTCTTTCATTTCCAAATAGAGTAGACCTCTTTGATGCCACGCTGGTGCGTGGTTCTGGTTGAGTCGAATGGCTTCGTTCAATGGGCCTTCTGCACGTTCTGGCCTTTGGAGTGAAAGGTAACAGGAGCCCAGTTGAGTGAGAGCATGATAGTGGTGAGGGGCTGCCTCCAGCACCATCTTCAAGTCATCTCTTGCGTTATCCCATTCTGTCAAAAGCATGAATCCTTCTGCGCGCCGAAGACGGGCGAGTATGAGAGATGGGGCGAGGTCGAGTAATATTTCTGCATCGTCGAGGACTTTCCTTCCCTCTCCCATAGCCATCAAAATACTGCATCGATTCAGTCGAGCGCGTATGTGCGCAGGGTCTATTGAAAGTGCTTCATCAAACTGCATTAACGCTCTATCGAGTATACCGTTGCGTGCGGCGATGTTGCCACGGACATAACTGATTGTAGCGGAATCGCCATGGATTGCTGCTGCTTCGATGTATTTTGTAGCAGCGGAAATGTCATTCATATCAAGCGCGAGTAAAGCTGCTTCAGATGCTGATGAGGTGTCTTCGTCTGGAAGTAAGCGAAGTGCTCGAGCAATGTCTTCCTGTGCACCTTGTAAATCTCCGAGTAGGCGTTTAGTTCGGGCAAGACCAAGCCAAGCAACACCGCATTCACGGTCAAGGCGCAAACCATCATTGAACGCTGTAACTGCTTCAGCTAAGAGTGCAGAATCGGTCTCTCCTGTTCCATCACGCGCACGATCTGCGCGTGCAAGGTGAAGTCGGCCCTCGATTACGTGCAGGAGTGCATGATCTATACCGAGTGGCGTTTCATCGAGAAGTAACTGTGCCTCAGAAATGAAACCATTCAGTAATTTACGGCTCGCCATTCGAGCACGTAATTCAGCATTATCTGGGCTTTCCAGCAATGCCCTATCGAGCGCTTCTTGGGATTCAGTGAGTTTGCCACTCGCAAGCAACAAGTCGGATTTCAAAAAGACCAATTCTGTCCCCCCGGCTTCGAGTGCGACAGCGTGTATTGCTGCTTTGAGTGCCTCATCAAGACGGTTGGCCATCGGCGCAAGTAGTTTAGCGAGAAGGCCCCATGCCTCCCCGTTTTGACGGTCGATGTCAAGACAACGTTCGACGGCTTGTTGTGATTTTCCTTGCTCTCCATCGTCATACAAGAGTTGTGCATAACTATACCAATCCTCCGAGCGTTCAGGGTCGTCAGCCAAAGCGTTTTCAATCGCTTCAAGTGCTTCTGAACGAGACCCTGCCCGAGCCCTGAGGCCAGAAAGGAGAGATCTGTCTGCTGCAGTATCGACGCCCAGAGCTTCAAGACGTCGGACGTCTCTTTCTGCTTCAGCGTCACCGAGTTTGGCGAGTAAGTGGGCGTGAGCGCGAAGTAATTCCGGTTGGTCCGGAGCCAACGTCATGCGAGCCTCAAGCCAGTGACGTCGAAGTTCTTCATCACCGCGTAGCACCGCGATATGTTCCAATGCTTCGAGAATATTTTGATTTCCTGGAGAGGAACGGTAGGCGATACCAAAGCATGATTCCGCCCAGTCGAACCGGCGAAGGTGTAAGCAGGCATGACCGAGGCGATGTGCTGCTACAGGGTTCAAACCTAATGATTCGGCAGTGATTTGGCGTGCTTGAAAGACTTCCAAAAGCCGAGAAAGTAAACTTTCAATAGCGGACGAGAGCAGTGACTCCTTTCCTACTTCCGATTCTGTTGAAATCGGTGAAATGAGTGCCTCCAATGCCTCTAATGCTTCTGTATGAGGCGTATTCTGTTCAACAAGTGATGCTGTTTCATATTGAACAATGACGGAATGAACGAGAAGAGCACCATCGATTTCAGGGTGTGTTGCTCGAAGTGCTTCAACCATCCCAGTCATGTTCGAAAGGCGTTGTTGAAGGTTGCTTACTTCTGTGTTAAGATGGGAGAAATGAGCGGCTTGTCCTTCTTGTAAAACCACCGCCGTTTCGGAAAGACGTTGAAGGCGAGAGTCGGCTTTTTTGAGCCAAAATCCAGCCCCTCCTCCAGCACCAATACAAGCGAGGCCAAATACAGCAGTTAGAGGGTCCATTGAGGCTCACCCGAACTTTGCCCCTTTATGGTCTGCGGAGGAATTGAGTACTTCGGGGGGGTTTTTCACACCTTACTCTTTTTTCCGAGAGCGGGTAATTTTAGCAACGGCGAGTCGATTCAATTGTTAAAAAACAGGCTAAAGAGTCCGTTTCTTCGCTCACATTGAAAGGCTCTCGGAGTTCATGAGCGTTTGGGGTCGAAGTATGGATGATGTCAAAGACGATTCAATTCGCCCCTGGTACCATGAACGCTTGTTAGACCTAGAACACGAAGGATGGATTATCGTTTCACTCGAAGATTTTCTTGCTGATGATGAGGATTTGTCAAGTGAACGAATGGTCTACGTCGATTTCGCAGTAGAATTAGCCCAAGAATTGTTGGAAAGAACGGGGTATCTCGGAGATGCAGCAGATCAAAGAGCGTTAAATCAAAGTGAACGATGGGAAGATGAATTACGAGACCCGATGAATGCCGAAAGAATTCTTGCAGAATACAAGACGTGGGCGAAAGATTGGCGGCCGTGGGAATTAATTCTTCACGCTGCTCAAGGAGATTGGCAGGATTCAGGTGAAGAAGAAGCCTATGCCTCATTTATCGCCCGATTTGATGCGCTTGATGTTTCATCATTACCCTCGACACTAATCATCTCCCCGCTTCTTTCAAACCCGTCAGATGTTGATGAAATCGACCGAGCACTAAGCACGCTTGAAGAAGACGAGCGAAGACAGAGGGCTGCTATCTCGAATGCTGGCGCTATGCTTGCTGAAGCGGGGTTTGACGTTGGAGATTTTGAGCGAATGCCAATCATGGAGGCTCTGGATTGGATCGCTCAACTGCATGATTTACATGACTTGCACGAAGAGTTGCGCCTTCTTATTGTAGAGCAAATAGCAGTGTTTGACCCTGAATTAGCCAGCCACCATGAAGAAAGAAGGATGGAGTTAATTCATGAATCACATGCTGAATTGAGAAACTTTAGGCTACAAATGGACGCCATTGCAGATAACCTACACCAGCGTTTGGCAAACCTCAATGATTTACTCAATCGCTGGAGGGAAAAGGGGATTCATTTCCCCCATGCCGACAGTATTCGACCAATTGAACTCTTGGAATGGGAAACAAACTTGCCTGAAATAGAGGCTTCAATTCAGATTCATATGAATGCCCTTGAGCGTTGGAACCAGATTACTTCGCTCTGGGTGGATGATATCGATTCAGGTGCTCGATATGCTGGAGTTCTAGAACACACTGAACAGTTTATCGACCATGTTGATCATCTGGACCAACAATGGAAGCAACTCGAATTAGAATCCATGAAGTTTGTCGAACGATATGAAAGCAGAGGAATTGTGATGAGTGATTGGAGTGATGAAATCCTCAGAGATCCACGAAGCGCCCTCAAGCAATTAAAACTTAGAGAACACAGCTTCGAGGCACGGCTTGGTTGTATTGACGATTTATTAAATCTCGATACTTCATTCGAAGGAGAAGATGAAATTCAGACTCGAATAGAGGTCTTGAAGGAGATTGATGTGGATTCAGAAATCTTAGAAAACACGCGTGAATTAATTGATACCGTATCCAAGCGGGGGGCGAGACATCGCGTTATGTTAAACCAAGACTGGCGAGAACTCATCGCTCAAGGGAAAGCGGAAGATTCGGTCCCTACTGCAAGTTTTACTCTACGTGAATTCGAAGACGAAATCGGACTTTTACGAAGATTTGGTGCCTCCCTCTCAACGTCAACTGGTGGAGCATCAATTGTTGCGGGAGACATTCATCACCGTCTGCAAACCAGAACTCGACAAGAACTCGCATCAATGGAGTCGATGGGGTGGAGCGTTCAACACTTGCTAAGAGAAGTTGAAATGGATGTTATTACAACTGCTCAAAAAATCAATGCCTTTCGCCCGCATGTAGCATCGTATGCCCAACTCATTCGCAGGCTAGTACCCCTGCCGTGGCACAGAGATGTAGAATTAGCTCTCGAAGTTCAAGAGCAGTTGAAAGATCCAACACAACTAGGCTCTCTTTCCGAAAAAATACCTATGCTCGCTCAACACCTTGCTTCACAAAAAAGTGATGATGACTCTTTTGTCTTTGAGGCTTGGAAGCCTGCGCCAGTCCGACAAACACTCATACCTGTGCCTGAAACATTTGAACGGCATACAATGGTTCCAAAAGACGCACTGGGGGATGCTCATGAAGCGATGCTTGAAGCAATGGAACCTGAAGTTTTGACATCTGAAATCGTCGAAGAGGAGGAACCTGCTGAAGAGGAGGTGCTTAATGTGGAGGAAGAACCCGATTCCATCATTGAACAAATTGAAGAGGTCCCCGTTGTTCTTGAACCGCTGAAGAAAACGGAGACGCACAAGCAATCCTTCAAGCAAGAAGTGATCGAAGAAGAAAAAGAGGCTCTGTCTTCAGACCGAATTGTTTACTCAAATATCATACAATTTCTTGAAGCAATCAATCTCGATATTTTGGCAGACGATGTATCGATGAATGGCGCTGACTCATTGCCGAATATTCGACGACAGTTAGCGAAACATGTCGGTGTTTCCCCCCGAGATACACGTGTCGATCGTATGCTTCGAATCGCGCTCCGATTGTTACCTCAAAACAAGGAATCTGATGTGTTGAAGTCTGAATTGTTGGCGAGTATCGGCGGAAATACCAAGGCCATGAAACGATGGATGCGTGCACGGTTAGAGAACCGTCATTCAGGCTCATCTGATGTCTTCTTGGAAGACGCTCTTGCGCTTGGAAGAGCGCTGCAAAGGATTCCCGGGCCAGGGCACCCACTGCCACTAGGAATCGATGAATATGAATTGCCAGACTCAGACGATACCGGGCAACTCCAATATGAAGTTAAACAACTCATTGCGCTCATGAACCTCCCCTCTGCGGGAGGAATCATTGCATAATCAAGACAACTCACTGAGTAAATCACTCTGCTCTTTTTCGCTGAGCGTATCTTCAACTGGAGATGCTTTGACTGCTATTTCCGGAGCATTCGGGAGAGGAGCATCAAGTGGCAGCGGGTCTACTGGCAACCCGAGTGGCGGTAGAGGCATTCCACCAGGCCCGTTCAGTGGAGGAAGAGGCTGTGGAGGTGGAAGAGGTGTTTGGGGAACTGCTAACGGTGGTGGAAGTGGTGCAGCAAGAGGGGGTGGAAGTGGTGCAGCAAGAGGAGTTGGTGGAGGTGGTGCAGTAAGAGGAGTTGGTGGAGGTGGTGCGGTGCTCGGCGGAGGCGCCGCGGTTGGAGGGCCAGGCATCGAGACTTTTTCCTGTGGAACTGCCTGCGGAGGCGCAGGTATTTGCTGAGGCACTGGAATGGCCGGAGTTTGCTCAATAGGAACTGGTTGAACCGGCATTGGTAACGCCACAGGCGGTGGCGTGGGTTTCACAGGAGGCGTTGCAAGAACCTTGTGCAGTTTGTCAAGGGCCTCTGTTTCCAGCGTTCCGTTTCTCAACAGACCTGCCATTTCAGATCCGAGTAAAGCCATACTTGCACGAAAAAAGGGACGGTTTGTACCGTACCCTCGCAATGTATGCGATAGCGTCCCCCCTGAATTCGTGAATTCGAGGTGGTGGGATTCGAGGTGCATTGATGTCCAGTTCCATACTCCTGCTGCAACTAAGAGTACGCCGAGAAAATTAAACACGGGAAGAGACGAGAGTAAAAACAAAATTCCAAGGACTGCGGATCCAAGCCAAAGAAACTGGTGATTGTGCATTAATTCATTGTGCTGATGCTTAAATCCAGTAATTTCTCGCTTCATTGAAAGGGACACTTTCAACCGGCGTTGACCATCGTCATCAAGCCTTGACTCAATTATCCGGAGTAAGTCTTCATCGACAACCAGCGATGTTGCTTGACGCCCGTCCATCGTTTGTAAAAGTGGATATTCTGTTACGACCTCATTATGGAATTGATGAAGCAATGGGGCAGCTCGAATAGGGAGTTTCCACTCATCATAGTCAGAGGCAAAAGGTGCCAACTCTGAGCCAATGATTGCTGGGCCCTCATCGGCTAGAACCTCTTCATTCTCCTCTGCTTGAGGGGGTTCGGATGGCATTTCCTCCTCTACTGCAGAGGACTTTGGGTCGGACTCTGCATCGGCAAAGGGGTCTGCATCATCATCTGGCCACTCGGTTGTTTCACCTTCGCCCATACATGGACGAGAGTTGAGGCAATAGATGAAGGTAGTCGTCTTCAGCGGTGAGTTTCAGCTAACCAGGACTTGACGCCTTCACGTTCAGCGTAACCTTTGCCGGCTTTTGTGCCGATAACAGTCTCAATAGCTGATTCAGAAGCGATTTCGAGTGTTCGCTCGCTAACTGGGCCATTAAAGACAATAGCAACTGCGCCATCAGCGCTTCCTGCAACCTTCGAAAGTGTAGACGGTCCAACTGGTTCTGATACTGTTCCATCAACCATCACGAGAACTGCTTTGTTCTTGTCGAGGTTGTCAAGATGGTCGAACATTTCTTGGACTTCTGCTGGTGCTTCAGCGGTTTCGAATACTTCTTCCATATCTTCAGCCCAGTTCTTATCTGGAACGCCTGCCTTTTCATCATCTTCGGCTTGCTTCTTTCCAAGTGCGTGTGCAAACTTCTTTGCTTCGACTTTCATTGAGAGGCATTTTGTGACTGTCTTTTGTGGAAGTAATTCCCACTCTTGACCGACAGGAGCTTGCGCGACGAAATCAACTTTCATTGTCTCCATCAATTGACTGAACAACATCTCGCCACCACGATCTCCATCAATAGCGAGAACAACGGTTTCTTTGCCGTTCGCTAGGTCGATGAGTTCTTGTTTTATGTTGCCTGCACCGTCTGCACTGATAGCGTTCTTAACGCCGCAGTTCAAAAGATTTCGAACATCGTTGCGACCTTCGACGATAATCAGCGAAGATGAGGTTTCAACATTCGGTCCGCATGTAAGGCCGTGATAGTTCGTCGCTGTTCCGGTCGTCATGACCGAGCGGACTTCTTCAATAATTGTCTTGGATGCTGCTTCGCCTGAATTAACAAGGTTGAGCAGGAGTTCCTTTGCTCGGTCAACAACAGCTGTTCGCTTTGTTGCACGAATATCTTGTATTTCTACGACAGTAATTTTTGCACTACATGGACCGATTCGGTCAATTGTTTCAAGCGATGATGCAATGATTGCAGTTTCGACATTGTCGAGGCTACTTGGAATCAAGATGAGTCCGTGGACTTTGCCGCCTTTGGATTCAATTTCCACATCAACGTGGCCGATACGGGCTGTACGTTGCAGTTTACGTAGTTCGAGTTCGTCGCCAAGAAGACCTTCTGTTTGGCCCATAATTGCGCCAATGATGTCCTTTCGTTGAACGGTTCCATTTACTTTAATATCGGCACGGATTTGATATTTCATTGCCTT
>TARA_B110000444_G_scaffold41386_1_pt1 | contig 16767 bp, 15 predicted proteins | sample TARA_B110000444 | Tara Oceans TARA_B110000444 (sample SAMEA4398370) | marine metagenome | biome: Polar Biome; feature: [SRF] surface water layer (ENVO:00010504); material: water (ENVO:00002006), including particulate matter (ENVO:01000060) such as... | depth 5 m | reverse complement strand
TAATAACGGTAATAATCAGCAACATATTTTGTTTGAGTGGCTGTCTCAACAAGTAATTTACCACTATCTTTAGTTTCTATTTCACCCAGTAAAGAGGCATGCTTATCTATTAAATCAGCCAGAGTAAATAATAATTTGCCACGGACTGAAGGCAACATATCTGCCCACTCGCCTTTTTCCATTGATTTTTTTGCTATCGATATGGCACGGTTAACGTCAACATCATTAGCAGCAGCAAAAGTTGCCCACACTCTTCCAGTATGGGGGTTGATACTCTCTATACATTCTTTTTTTTCTCCCTCAATAAAATCGCCATTTATAAAAAGCGGATAATGAGGTTTTTTGTTCTTAATTGTCATATGTCATAACCCATGATTACTGAAATGCTGGCATAACTTCGTTAATAAACCTATCTAGAGAAGCTTTTTTGAGCTCGAAACTCATTCCTGAATCGACCCAATAGGCAAATTCATCATAGCCAAGCTCCTCATATTTTTTTAGCAGATTTATCACATCTGCCGAATTACCGATGGCTAAATTGGCTTTCATAACCTCAGGTGAATACATTTCAAGTGATTCTAATTCTGAATGAGATAATTTTTTCATTACCGCTTGATCTACTGATCTTTCATTTTTAAACCACGCACCAAAGTGACCATAAAACTCACTAAATTTATTAGCCGCATAATCCATCTCAGCATCAGAGCCTGCTACAAATGTATGCTGCAATAACATTATTTTTGATTGGGTTTTATTTTGACATTTAATCTGAGCATCTTTAAAACGAGTTATCAAATCACTTACTTCTTTATAGCTTTGCCAGAGAGGAGTGACCTGAACATTACAATTATTTTTTATAGCAAATTCATGACTATTTGGATCTCTTGCTGCAATCCAAATAGGTGGGCCTGATGATTGCATTGGTTTTGGAGTTGACGTTGATTCTGGAAATTTATAGTACTCTCCATCGTGCGTATAATTACCATTCCAAAGCCCCTGAATTGCCGGTATCATTTCTCGCATCCGTGCGCCTGCCTCCCAGGCATCCATACCTGGCATTAAACGTTCATATTCATAACTATAAGCCCCTCTTGCAATACCAAGCTCCAATCTTCCAGATGTAATTATATCTGTCATAGCGGACTCACCAGCCAGCTTGATTGGATGCCAAAATGGAGCAATGATGGTTCCAGTGCCTAATCGAACATTGTCTAATTTGCTGGCTAAGTCAGCGATATTAATAAATGGATTAGGGGCAATAGTAAAATCCATACAATGATGTTCGCCCGTCCATATTGCATGCATTCCACCTTGATCAGCCAGTCGACACAACGCCAAGAACTCATCGTATGAATCAACATATGATTGCTGTTGACTTGTGCGTTCCATATGTGCAAAAAGTGAAAATTTCATCAAACTATCTCGTTATATTAATTTCTAATGCCCAGTGCAAACGATCGCAGTACTTCACTAACCTCTTTTGAGTGAGTCATTTGTGCCATATGACCCGCTTCTGGGATTAATTTCACCATTCCAAAAGGAGAAATCCTAGCCATATTCTGACTCATTAATGGCGTTGAATTTAAATCTAACGTACCTGTTATAAACGCGATGGGCAAATTATTCATTATCAGTTTTTTCTCTGCAGCTCCATCTTCATCAGCGAAAGCATTATAAGCATTGCTATAACCGTCTATATTTGTATCTTCTAACCATTGCTTACAAGTAATTGCTACCTCTATATTACGTTGCATTCGATTTTCCCCAAACCATCGATCAATTGTTTGAGGAATGATATTTTTGGGTCCCTCTAGAGCAAGCTTTTTCGCACGCGATTTAACGTAACTCATTGCTTTTTTAGTGCGCTGATAAACGCAGCTTAAAGCCACAATGCCAAGACAATAATCTTTATGCTTGTGGGCAAAATGAACTGCTATAAGAGCACCTAATGAATGCCCCATCACTATAAAAGCATCAGCGATAATTTCGTCAGCAAATAATTTTATTTGTTGTGTATAAAGATCTATATTGGGTGATTCTAAAATTAACTGATCACTTTCTCCGTGGCCTGGTAAATCAATGGCATATACGGTGTGCTCTTTACTGAGAATACTTATTTGAGCATTCCAACTTTCTAGTCTCAAACCCACTCCATGAATAAGAAGAATAGCCGGACCATTACCGGTCTTATAATAGGCAATATTATTAGTAGTTCTATACCGAGGCAGGGTTTTCCACATCATGACCGAGATCTTTTAAATCTTGATAGCGATCACCAATACGATGATGAGGGCGACCGCCAATTGAGCCCCCAAGAACAACTACAATCTCATCTGCCCTTGGAGCATCTGCAATAGAAAACTGAATAGTTAAGTAATGAGAGCGACGACCAGCATCATTTTTATCCATCAACGGAACCATAATTGGAGCATTGGCAGGACCACGAGTATTCGTAAAGGATAAATAACTTTTTGCTCCTACAGCCTCTCTATAAAAATTTCCAAATCGTAAAGTATGTATCAGAGCAGAAGCATGTTCTATTTCTCCATCAAGCCCGACTACAGCAGCTTTACCATAAGCTTCTATTTTCTCTCCGCCACCGGCTAAATCTGTAATCCTTTGCGTTAATGCTTCGCCCAAAGGCGGGGCTATTGATAAGATTTCTGGCTTCAAATTTTCTACGTATCTACCTGACCATGGATTTTTTATAACCGCCGCCACAGCGAACATTCTGAGGGATTGTTTTGCTTCACAAAATCCCTCAATTAGAGTTTCTTCGTCATGTACCACGATTTTTCTTATTTCTAACGACACGGAATACCTCAAGCACTGTTCTTATGATAATTTTATTTCATTTAATCTTATATTAATAATAATCTACATCCTACATAAATCACTAGTGCCGAGGTTAATCTACGTAAAATAATTGGTTTAATTTTTTTAATGCTTATATATGAGCCTAATTGCCCTCCAATAAATACAGCCACTAGTAACCAGATATATTGATTATCAAACCACAAAATATTGAGATTATCATATTTATTATATTGTCCAATAAGGCCAGCTAAAGAATTAACCAAGATAAAAATACTAGTAAAAGCAGCGATCTTTCTTGTTGGAAGAACTCGGGTTATGTGCAATATGGGAGCGAAGAAAATACCTCCGCCAATACCCACTAAACCAGCAAGAAAACCCAAAATAGCTGCAATAATGATGCTTAAAAATTTACCTATTGAGCTATTTAATTTTGGCGATGTAGAGGTAATCTCTTGATGTCTATAAAACATCATCAAACCAGAAAATAACAATGTCCAGCCTAAAATTTTGATAAAAAGTGCTTCATCAATAAAGGTAATTCCACCCATGAGGGCAAAGGGAATGGACACCAAAATAACCGGCAAAGTAAATGCCCAAGGTATCAAGTCATTTTTATGATATCTCAAGCAATTACCACTCACTACGATTACATTACATATCAAGGCGATAATTGGCACCAAATTGTAATCAATCTGACTTAGGATCAATAGTGCGTTATAAGTCGAACCACCCCCAAAACCAACAGAAGCATAAACTAACGCAGTAGCAAAAAATGCGAATACCAGAGAAATAGTCGTTTTCCTTAGATCTATTAAATAATTATTTTAGCAATCCAATCTCTTTTTTGTTGCTCAAAATGAAATAAATATTTATTTCATAAATAAAGATAATACAAAATTATATAACTATTTTTTCCATTCTTGATTTTTATAGAATACTCTTCTTTATATGATAATGATTAAAAATAAGCATCGCATAGGTCAAATGATTATTTTGATTTTAGCCAGTGAGCTGGTTTTCAGTTTACCTTTTCATTTAGCGCGCTTCTTTAGGCCGACCTACCTTGACGTATTTAATTTAAGCAATACTAACTTAGGAGATATCTTTGCCATCTATGGCTTGATGGCGATGATCTCCTATTTTTTAGGGGGCATGATTGCCGACAGAGTGTCAGCCCGAAAATTAATGACTATCTCATTATTACTGACCGCAGCCGGTGGTCTCTATATGAGCACTGTACCTGGCTTACTAGGAATGACATTGCTTTATGGTTATTGGGGTATCACCACAATATTTTTATTTTGGGCGGCAATGATCAAGGCCACAAAAGAGTGGGGAGGAGAGTACACTCAAGGCAAAGCTTTTGGTTTACTTGAAGGTGGAAGAGGCATACTGGCTTCGTTGTTATCAGCAATTGCAATTATAATTTTTGCTAGTTTTTTACCCATCCAAATTATTCTGGCATCAGCGACAGAAAGGCTAAATGGTTTTCGTGCAATTATTCTATTTTATTCTACTTTGACTGGCATAGGCGCCATTTTAGTTTGGTTATTTCTTCCTGACTCTCAGACAGATATTAATAATAAAGAGTCATCTATAAATTTTACAAAACTGACTAAAGTGCTCTCAAATCGACTAGTTTGGTTACATGCAGGCATTATAATTTGCGCTTATTCGACCTACAAAGGACTAGATAATATGACTTTATATGCCTATGAAGTAATTGGCATGAACGAAGTCGAGGCAGCTACCTTGTTTACGTACGCCTCCTTAACCAGGCCTATTGCAGCTATATTTGCCGGAATACTTGCCGATAAAATCGTTGCTAGTCGCGTTATCCTATTAATGTTCTCTATGCTCTTATGTTCTTTTTGTAGCTTTATATTTGCAGATGGGTCAGCGCCATGGATCACATTTATTACTATCAATATTTTCGTTACGTTTTTCGCCGTGTTTGCTATACGAGGAATTTATTTTGCCCTCATTCAAGAAATAAAAACGCCAAGTCAGATTACTGGCACAACCATTGGAATTGTCTCATTTATAGGATTTACACCAGAGATATTTTTTGGCTCTATTTCAGGAAGAATTCTTGATGCGAATCCTGGTTTGGAGGGTCATCAAAATTATTTTATATTTCTAGTAATGATCGCTTTAATCGGCATAGTTACTACATGGTTAATGAGAAAGAATAATCAATAAAACTAACATTGCCTCATTTTCATGCCTATAGCTTTTTTTTCTCAACTCTATCTCTGTGAGCGTCTCTTAAAAAAACATATAATAAGACAACACCACTAGAGCCTAAGAAAATTGAACAAAAAATAGTAAATAAATCCCAACCAGTCATAATGCCTCACCCTCTAAAGAAGCTTCTTCTGTTTTATTGCCAAAAATATTACCAACAAAAAATCCTAATAAGCTAATTGGCAAACAAAAGAATAAGGCATATTCTTGCCATATAGAAAAAGTATTGCCGCCAATAGAGAAAGAAAAGATATAAGTACCCCAGGTCTCGTTGTAATCACCAATCTGAGACATACCTATATAGAATATGAGAACACTGGCTAAACCAGCCCCACAACTTAATAAACCTGCCAATGACGTTTTTTTACCTCGATAAAATAGCGCCATAAGAACAGGCACAAAGACGGTCGATGTGATCACTGTGGTAACGAAAATTAATAATGCCATTATGCGATCAAATTGGAAGGCGATTACATATCCCAATGTCCAAGCCATAACGATACCAATCTTAGTCACCTTAACGAGTTGAGCATCTGTGGCCTCTGGATTTACTAATGGTCGGTACATGTCATAGGATATATTGGAACCTGCTACTAATGTATAACCATCAATAGTCGACATTGCAGTGGCAATAACACCTGCTAAAAATATACCAGATAAGCCAATCGGTAATGCATAAGTTACTGCAATTAGAAATGCATCATTTGGGTGAACATTGCTCGATAATATTCCAGAAGTGACTGCTGCTAATGCCGCTATTCCCCCTGCTACAACTAACCAGTCAAATGTGGTCCAAATCACCGTTGAAGTCAAAATAGCGTTACGCGCTTGTCGGGCACTTCTTGCGGCAAAAATTCGTTGATACAGCGAAGGATCAATCAATACCGCCAAGCTAGAAGAGGCATACGCAATTAAAAGCCAAGGTGGCACAGTACCAAATAATTTAAAATGACCAGTAGGGACTAACTCTTGAATTGCTATAAAACCACCTATTTCATAAACTAAAAGAGGAACACCTACAGCAACTGTAATGCACATAAGTGAAAATTGAATAGTATCTGTAATAGCAACCGCCTTTAAGCCGCCAAGCAAAGTATATGCCAAAGCAATCCCACCCAAAATAAAGGCACCGTAATAAGCATCAATTCCAAAAACAAATTCGGATACTCGTCCCAATGCAAACAAACTGGTCGTTGGTAAGCAATAAACCATGGAACTGATCGCACCAATTGAAGAAGTTTTTCTGCCATAAGCTTTTTCGAGAATTTCAGGCAGCGAAATAAAATTTGCTGAACGTAATTTATCTGCCATGTAAAAAGCAATAAATAAATAAAAGACCAAGGTTGATAATGCGTAACCAAAAAACGCCATTAACCCATCATTAAAGGCCATTTCAGATGAGCCAAAGAGAATATCTAAGCCATAATATGTAGATACCATCGTTGAAATTAACATCGGGGTAGTCATGCCACGCCCAGCTAATATAAAATCCTCATAACTGGTATCTTTTTTGTATGAATAGATACCAATACTGACCAACATCACCAAGTAAAGGAAGATAATCAAATAATCTATAGTTGGTACGAAATGATCCATACTAAAATTCTTTCCTTAGAATAAAAAAGTTATGAGCACATAAGAGTCTCACAATATGCTATGTTGTTGCCATTAATCAATGCCGGCATTAGTATATGAAACAATGATTAAATTAACTGCATATGTCCATTCCGTCCATACTGGATCAAATAACAATCTTGGTACCATTGAGGAAGAGGTTATTGAATTAGAGCTTGATGGCATTGTAAATGACCCACATCGAGGTTACTCAAGAGAAGCTTGGGCTGGCGATAAACAGAAAAAAGGCACCATAAGGCGCAATGAAAGACAATGGTCAGCGGTGTCTATAGAGGAAATAAACGAAATTGAAAGTGCCATGAACCTAGAAAATGTGATTGATGCAAGTACGCTAGGTGCCAATCTTTGTCTTTCTGGGATAGCTAATTTATCGGCTCTGCCAAAAGGTTCTCTGTTAAAATTTTCATCGGGAGTAGAGCTTCTGGTTGAAGAATATAACCCGCCTTGTTTAGAAATGGGCAAGAAATTAGCTGAACTAAATTTGGATCGATTCAACCAACCTCTTGAAAATACTACTTTTTCTAAAGCCGCTAAATTAAATCGTGGTATCGTTGGTGTAATAGAGACCAGAGGAAAGATACAAAAAGGTGATGAAGTTACAATTATCATATATGAGACACCTTCTTGGATTAATTCAGCTGACTAAATATCTGAAGATTTAGAAGATAATCTTGTCCTATTCTGCAATCAAAGTCATTAAGGAAGCACTTACCGGTCATCGAGGCTGGAAACCGCTTTGGCGCCGACCAGAACCCAAAGCTGAATATGATATTATTATTATTGGTGGTGGTGGTCATGGCCTAGCAACCGCCTACTATTTAGCCTCAGAATATAAAAATAAAAAAATTGCAGTTCTGGAAAAAGGCTGGCTTGGCGGTGGTAATATTGGACGCAATACGACTATCTTTCGCTCAAATTATCTTTTGCATGATAATGAGAAATTCTATGAAATGTCACTTAAACTCTGGGAGCAATTTGAACAAGACCTGAATTACAATGCGATGATCTCTCAACGTGGTGTCATTAATTTATTTCACTCTGATGCACAAAGAGATGCCTATATTAGACGAGGTAACACTATGCTAATAAATGGTGCTGATGCAATTCTCCTAAATAAAAATGATCTAAGAAAAAAATGTCCATTTTTAAATTATGATAATGCACGCTTTCCTATTCAGGGTGGCTTATGGCAACCCCGTGGTGGGACTATTCGTCATGATGCTGTAGCCTGGGGCTATGCTCGAGCTGCTGATCAACTTGGCGTTGATATAATTGAAAACTGTGAAGTAACAGGTTTTGATATTAAAAATGGTACGTGCAACGCAGTCAGCACCAATCGTGGCAAAATTAAAGCCAAAAAATTTGGCGTTGCTGTTGCTGGCTCATCAAGTGCTGTCATGGCAAATGCTGGCCTTCAGCTACCAATCGAAAGTCATGTCTTACAAGCATTCGTCTCAGAGGGCTTGAAACCTATTATTCCTGGTGTAATTACTTTCGGTGCAGGTCATTTTTATATCAGTCAATCAGATAAAGGTGGTCTAGTTTTCGGTGGCGATATCGATGGTTATAACAGCTATGCACAAAGGGGAAACATGACTGTGGTAGAAGATGTCTGTGAGGGTGGCATGGCAGTTATGCCGATGATTGGTAAAGCAAGATTATTAAGAATGTGGGGTGGCGTGATGGATATGTCGATGGACGGTTCGCCTATTATTGATCGAACTCCCATTAAGGGAATCTATTTTAATGGTGGCTGGTGTTATGGAGGCTTCAAAGCCACCCCGGCTTCGGGTAAGTGCTTTGCTCACTTATTAGCTACCGATGAATCTCATCCTAATGCCAATGCTTACCTCCTAAATCGCTTTGAAAAAGGCCAAATGATTGATGAAAAAGGTATGGGGGCACAACCCAATCTCCACTAAATGACCATATTATGAAAATCAATCACCCCTTACTTGGCCCAAGAAATGAATCTGAATTCACTATTCTGGGTGACGCTAAGTTACTAAAACGACCAAACGCATTGGAGAGTAATCAGGCGCAAGCTTTTTATGAATATCTCTATCTTAGAGATAATCCTATTGGTGAGCATCGTGAGCTATGGTTCCATGAGCAAGGCGACCGATCCTGGTTGATTATTACCAGAAATACACTCACCCATGAAATAAGTAGAGTGGAACTTGCATCAGATGTAGTTAAAAAAGAAGGTCAAGCAAAGTGAGTCAAAAAAATCGTATTAATGGAGGCTTGATTGATCGAAAATCTACATTGAATTTTACTTTTGATGATCATAATTATACTGGCTATGAAGGGGATACATTGGCATCAGCACTTCTAGCAAATAATATTAATTTAGTCGGACGATCATTTAAATATCATAGACCACGTGGAATACTTACCTCAGGATCTAGTGAACCCAATGCGTTGGTTGAGCTAATAAAAGGAAATACAAAAGAGCCCAACTCTCGTGCAACAACAATAAAATTATTTGATGAATTAAAAGCCAAAAGTCAAAATTGCTGGCCATCATTAAAATATGACATTCAATCAATCAATGATTGTTTCGCTCCTTTATTAACAGCGGGTTTTTACTATAAAACTTTTATGTGGCCAAAAAGCTTTTGGGAAAAAGTATACGAACCACTAATTAGAAGAGCGGCTGGCTTAGGGGGATTAGTATCCTTGCCAGATCCAGATCATTACGACAGGGGTTATCGTCATTGTGACCTGCTGATAATCGGAGGTGGTGCAGCTGGTCTAATGGCTGGGTTGGTTGCGGGACGACAAGGTTTAAATATAATTATTGCTGAAGAAGATTTCCTCTTTGGTGGGCGATTGCTCGGTGAGAATGAGGAAATTAACAGTATGCATTGCCACGATTGGGTAGAGAATACAGTTAATGAGCTGGAAGCTATGCCACATGTTCAGCTAATGACAAAAACAGCTGTGTTTGGAGTATTTGACCAACAAACCTATTATGCATTAGAGCGCCTCACTGACCAAATTGATGCCGCTGGTCCTAGACAAATAATCTGGGAAATAAACACTAAACACATAATTTTAGCCTCTGGCGCTACCGAAAGACACATAGCTTTCGGTAATAATGATCGTCCCGGCATTATGTTGGCTAGTGCAATGCGTGACTATACAAATCGATTTGCCGTTCGTCCTGCTTCTCGAGTAGCCGTCTTCACTAACAATGATAGTGGCTGGCTGACCGCTAGAGATCTAGAGGAAAAAGGTATTGAGGTTGCTGCTATTATTGATATTCGCAGTGAACTTGAGCATCAAAAAATAGCGAAAAAATATCCCACACTGCCGGTATATAGTCAGAACCAAATAATAAAAGTTCATGGCTATAATAGAGTGAAAGCAATCACTTTGTTAAATGGGGAAAAAATTCAAGTAGACGGGATTGCTGTATCTGGTGGGTGGAATCCATCCATTCACCTAACCTGTCAACACCGACAAAGACCTATCTGGAACAATTCAATTTCAGGATTTATGGCCGATGAGGCCTCACTTCCCCCAGGAATGAAAATTGCTGGGGCTGCAAAGGGGATATATACAACAAAATTGGTATTACAAGATGGGTTAAATCAAGCCAATATTGTACTCTCTGAATTGGGTCATGCCACTTCTAAGATGACTATTCCTTCAGCCAACGATGATACTTATAATGGAAAAACGTTTTGGTCTGTAAAACAAACAAAGCAACGTGCCTGGGTTGACTTTCAAAATGATGTGACAACCAAAGATATTCACTTAGCTGTGCAAGAGGGCTTTTATTCAGTTGAGCATGTTAAGCGCTATACAACACTGGGAATGGCTACCGATCAAGGTAAAACCTCTAGTGTAATAGGGATCGGCATCATTGCTGAGACTATGAATAAATCAATTCAAGAAACAGGGACTACTATCTTTAGGGCGCCTTATGTGCCTATAGCAATTGGGGCATTGGGTGGACCACATTCTGGAAAACATTTCAGACCCACACGTGAAACGCCAAGCCATCAGTTTGCCATAGAAAATAATGCTCAATTTGTTGAGGCAGGCGCCTGGTTGAGAAGTCAGTATTTTCCTAATAAAGACGAATCACACTGGCGGGAAAGTGTTAATCGTGAAGTATTGGCGACTCGAAATAATGTAGGCGTTACCGATGTCAGTACCTTAGGAAAAATCGATGTGCAAGGAAAAGACGCAGCTGCATTCCTTGATAAAGTTTACTGCAATACAATTTCAACATTAAATATACATCGATGCCGATACGGAATCATGCTTCGAGAAGACGGTATTGTGATGGATGACGGAACAGTCGCCCATATAGCTGACCATCATTTCATCGTCACAACAACCACTGCAAATGCTGTGCAAGTTTATCGTCATATGGAATTTTGTAGGCAATGCCTATGGCCCGAAATGGATGTGGCACTCATCTCAATTACTGAACAGTGGGCTCAATACGCCATTGCTGGTCCACAATCACGCAATTTACTAGAACAAATTGTAGATAATGACTGTGATATTTCAAATACGTATTTTCCTTATATGGCTTGCAATGAAATTACCATTTGTAATGGCATCAGGGCGCGACTGTTTCGGCTGTCCTTTTCTGGAGAAATGGCTTATGAATTAGCCGTACCCGCAAGATATGGTGATGCGCTCATTCGGTATATCTTCGAAGTGGGAAAAGCATTTGATTTGACTCAATATGGTACTGAAGCATTGGGTGTGATGAGAATTGAAAAAGGGCATGCCGCAGGAAATGAATTGAATGGACAAACAACCGCAGGTGACCTTAGATTAGGAAAAATGGTCTCTAAAAAGAAAGACTCTATTGGTAGCGTCTTATCTGAAAGAGAGGGCTTAATAGATCCTAAACGGCTGGTATTGGTCGGTGTCATGCCTTGTAATTCAGAACATAAAATTACTTCTGGATCACATATTTTCGCACATAACTTTACTTGCATTCCTGATAATGATCTTGGGTATATTACCTCAATGGCCTATTCGCCAACGCTAAATAGTTATATAGGGCTAGCTATGCTTAAAAATGGAGCAGATCGCTTTGGGGAAAAATTAAGGGCAGTAAATTTGTTGCAAAATGAAGATATTGAGATTCAAATCACCTCACCCCATTTTTATGACCCCAAAGGGGAGCGACTTCGTGGATAAAAGGAAACTAGACACCTTATTACCAATAGATCAGTTGGATCTTCACTGGTCAGATTTATCTATCACACAAGACGTATTTAAAGAAATATGCTCTATTAATGCACCGTTAAATCATGAGTTAGCATTAAATGAAGTTTTTATAAAAGAATTTGGTCTGTCTCTGCCTGAACCTGGAAAAATGATTAATTACTCAAAGGGATCAATATTTTGGGTATCACCGGCTCAGTGGTTTATTACTTCGAATGAATGTAACCCCTATTTTGATCAACAGCTAGCGACACAACTTAAGAATATACCAAGCGTTACCTTGCAAACAGATGGATGGATTTCTCTCAAAATAAAAGGAAAAGCCAGTCTGAATGTTTTAGAAAGACTAGTTAAACTAAACTTAAATGATCGTTATTTTCCAACTGGAAGTGCTACTAGAACTGGCTGTTCACATATGACTATCTTTCTACAAAAACCACCTCAAAAAAATTATTTTATAATGATTGGCGCTCGATCCTATTCAAAATCACTCATTCATGCCGTTAATCAAGCCGCTGAAAATGTATTAGGTAAAAGAGAATGAAACTTGGAACCATTGAAATAGAAAAAGCACCTTGCTTGATTTTTTATATCGACAATGATCTCGCTATCAGTATGAAGATATTATCTAAAAAATTTAACCTAGGGTTTACTGGTAACTCAATGCAAGAATTTATGGCGAGTGGGCCAGTCATTCAAAACAAAATCACTCAAGCCATAGAAACAATAACTCAGCAACCTAGTGAATATGATCTTATCAACCTCAAAAAAGTGAAATGGTTACCGCCAAATCCAGATACTAGAAAAATTTTGGGCGTGGCTTTTAATAATAAAGGTATTCGTAAAGAGGCTCATTTTGATACCGGATGTCCTAATTATTTTCTAAAATCTGCTAGCTGTTTAAACGGGCATCAGGAACCAGTCTTAATAAGAGAATACTATGGGAACACTATTCCAGAGCCTGAATTATGTTTATTTATTGGTAAACCAGGAAAAGACATTCAAAAGCAAAATGCCCTAGACCATATTTTTGGATACAGCATAACCAATGATATCACTTCGCATGGTATGAAATTTTCCATGGACAGTTTGGCAGTAACGCGTGATCCAAAAATTATGCGGCCAGAATATACTAACTGGCGAAAATCCTATGGCAGTGATGAAAATGATTTGTACTTTGTGTATCACACTCGCTCAAAAAATACCGATACATTTGGCCCTATGGGTCCGTGGATTACCACTAATGATGAAATTAGTGATCCCAATAATCTCCGTATTCATGCTTACAAGAATGGTCAGTGCTTTACCGATGACACAACACGATCTTACACGTTTAGTGTTGAAGAACTTATAGCTGATGCCAGTCGTTACTTTACATTAGAAACAGGAGACATAATTAGTTGCGGTACTGCGGCAAAAGGTAATAAGGACTTTCCTCATGCCCATCGAAATGTTTTATTGAATGAGGAAGAGTGTGATATTGATATCAGTATTGAAGGTTTAGGTACGTTAAGTCATTCCGTAAAACACGTAAAATAAAAAAACTACTTTTCATCTGGAAACGGATCTTCCATATCCTTGTCTATCGGTATTTTAAATGCATTTAAAGTCAATGAAACTAGACAATAATACCCAACCAATGAAACCAGCTCGATCATGCCCTGCTCACCAAATTCATCAAATCCTTGCTGATATAATTCATCAGTAATTGAATGCATCTCCAATAATTGCATTGAGATTTGACGAGTAAGATCTAACCTTTTATCGATTAATGACGAAGCAAAACCATTCTTTATTTCATTTATGATTTCCGCTGATAACCCTGATTTAATTGCTAGTCGCTCATGGTAGGCAAATTCAAACTTTGTTTTATAATGATGGCCTACGATACAAATTGCGAACTCTTTAACTTTCTCATCCAATATTGTCTCGTAACGAAGAGAAGCGCCAAGATTCTGAATAGCATCCCCAATATTTCCTGCTCTAAGCCAAACACCAAAAGGTCCTGTCATAGGAATATCACCTCTGGGTCCCTTTTTTATTGATTCAATGATTTTACTCTGTGATTCAGTCAATTGTGGTTCTTTTAGCGGGGGCAATCTCATCATATCAATACAATCTCATGTTTTTAAAGTTCATGTCTAACAATAAATATCAAGCTTCATAATAATTTATTGTGAGTTATATACTTCCCTACCATCCATTAGTGTTAATAATACCTTCGCTTCACTTATTTCAGTGATTGGGATCTCAAAAAGATTTCTATCTAAAACAATGATGTCAGCACTTTTACCGACTTCAATGGTGCCAGTTTTGTTCTCTAACCGCATGACATATGCTGCATTGCGTGTATACATATCCAATGCTGTATATAAATCAACTTCTTCGTTTTTCCCCAGAGTTGGGCCTGTAACGGCATACGGGTCCTGTCTTCTTACAGCCGTCTCGATAGCTTCTAATGGGTTTAATGAGGTCACATTCCAATCGCTACCACCCACTAATAGTGCGCCCGCTTTTTGTAAACTGCGAACCGGATAAAACTTTTCTACTCGATCTTTACCAACGGCATCCTCAGCAAACCCTATATAAGGATCTGGGTAACACCAGAGGCACTGAAAATTAGCAGCCACATTTAGCTCGCCAAAACGTGATTGATCCACCTCATCGATAAGCTGTAAATGAACAATTAAATGACGATTATCATTAGTTCCGTTTTTTAGAAAAGCATACTCAAAAGCATCGAGAGCGTTTCGAATAGCACCATCACCAATAGCGTGTGTATGAATTTGCACCTTCATTTCATCTAGTCTCTGAAACAACTCATCAAGCTCTATTTGACTATAGAAGGATGGGAAGTTACTGCCGTCATTATAAGGCTCAAGCATATTTGATGTCTGGGTTTCAATTACACCATCTATGTATATTTTTACAGAGTCTGGATTGAGGTATTGACCTCGATATTCCTCCCTTCCAGCAAGCAAATCGAATAACTCAGGTCCTACACTTCCTGGAAGGGCACTAATGGGTGACAAAGCCAACATCACGCGTGCATTTAAATCTTCATTATCCTCAAGATTTTTATACAGCCTTGCCAAGGATTGATCTACACCAGGCTCTATAAACGCTGTTATACCAAACTTGTTTGCCTCTTCAATACCCGCCAACAAAGACTTATATTGTTGTTTCGCAGTTAATTCTGGCAACACCTTGAGCATTATATTCATAGCAGAATCGCGCAGTGTTCCTGATGGCTTCCCTGTGTTTAAGTCTCGAACGATAGTGCCATTAGGTGGGTCTGGTGTATCAGAATTAATACCAGCTAATTCCAGTGCCTTTGAACTGACCCATAGGTTATGACCAAAAGCGTCCGATAATAATACAGGTCGACTGCCAAATATTTCATCCAGCATTTTGCTCGTTGGGGCGCCATCGGGAAAATCATATAATTCCCATCCTCCGCCCGTCAACCATTCATCTTCTTTAAGGTTAAGAGTATATGCACACTCATTTAATTGTTGGCGAGTAGACATTGATGATGTTCGACCATTAATTCTGCATCCAATTTTTTCTCTACCCCCATATTCAACGTGCGCATGGCCATCATGAAAACTTGGCATGAGCATCTTACCTTGCAAATCCATCACATTGGTTTTGGTACCAATTAATTCTTTAATCTCATCATTGGTTCCCATTATTACAATTACGCCATCATTAATACCTATAGCCTCTGACCAAGAATGAGATTCATCAGAGTTATATATCCCGCCATTGATAAATGCAGTATCGATTCCCTGCTCTAGGGTTAAATTACAGGCACTTATTAATACCAATATGCTAGTAACACAAAATAACTTAATACAATTAGGCATTGATTATTGCCTTGTATATATCAGGATCAGTCGCTCCTTCTGTGCCAAACAAAAGAATCCGACTGTTTTGATTTAGGCTCATTTTTTTGGCAATACTATCATTACTCATCGCCTCAATTAAAGCAGCTAAACCACTTGCTGAGCATTCCCCAGCCTCTATGGGGAGATCTTTGCTCATACCTTTCGCAAGCAAACGCATTAAATCAGGTATCCTATCATCGGTGATGGTCATAAAATGATCTGTGCCTAGATTAAGGATCTTCCAAGCCAATAGGGATGGTTCACCACAGGACAATCCAGCCATCATAGTTTCTTTTTCGATATCAAAGACCTTTAACTTATTTGCTTTGGCGCTTTCAATTAAACAAGGCGCTAAGGTTGGTTCAACAATAATAAATTTAATATTTTTTTCAGCATACTTCTCCCAAAAATAAGCCATGATGGCCGCTGCAAATCCACCTACACCTGCTTGCAAGAAAATATGAGTAGGCAAGTTCTCATAATCAAGTTGCTCAGTAATTTCATGGGCTAAAACAGTATATCCAGCCATAATATAACGTGGGTATTTGGTATAGCCCTCATAAGAAGTGTCTGAAATAATTTGCCAATTATTTTTAATAGCCTCCTCGATACAGATTCTTAGTGATTCATCGTAATTACCTCTGATGCGAATTACCATCGCTCCAAATTCCTCCATTGCATGTTGTCGGCCTTTACTAACCTCAGCATGAATATATATTTGGCATTTACACCCCGATAATTTTGCTCCATAGGCAACTGAACGACCATGATTACCATCAGTTGCAGTAACAACTGTGTAGTTTTTTGTTAAATCTAAATATTTACCATCACGTATATCTCGAATACTAATATTTTTATTAAGGTCTTTAGTAAGTTGATTTTGAATGAATTTTAGAACTCCATAAGCACCACCCAATGCCTTGAAACTTCCAAGATCAAAACGTGTACTCTCATCTTTGTAGAATATATCTTGAAC
>TARA_B110000444_G_scaffold75124_1_pt1 | contig 16848 bp, 15 predicted proteins | sample TARA_B110000444 | Tara Oceans TARA_B110000444 (sample SAMEA4398370) | marine metagenome | biome: Polar Biome; feature: [SRF] surface water layer (ENVO:00010504); material: water (ENVO:00002006), including particulate matter (ENVO:01000060) such as... | depth 5 m | reverse complement strand
CCAATGACCAGAATTAACAATAGAAACAAGATTAGAATTTGGAAAATCTTTTTTTGTTTTAAGCATGTCTAAATCATTTATATAATTAGAGTTTTCACCTTTAATAAACAAAGTATTGCCATGAAAGGGTGAGGGTATTTCTAAAGCACTCTCCACTTCATTAAATTTATTCAACAAAACATTAAGATTAAATTTAAATCGAAGTTTTTTATGTACATTTCTATGTAAGTTCTTTAACAGAAAACCTCTTACACTCTCATCTTTAATAGTTTTTTCTAAAACTTCATTTGCTTCTTTTCTAGACTCAATTACATCTAAATCTATAGATTTTAATGATTTTAAAATTTCATTAAAGTCACTTTTGTAATGAATTGGTAAAATGTCAACCACAACTAATTTTTTCACTAAACTGGGAAAGAGTGAAGAAAATTGCATTGCTGTTTTTCCACCCATTGAATGACCAATTAATGAGATCTCTTTTAATTTGTTAAAATCTAAATAATTCTTTAAGTCCTTAGCCATCAAATCATAGCTGAAATCATCGCTATGAAAACTTGTACCGTGATTTCTTTGGTCAATTAAATGAACTTCAAATCCAAAAACACTGATATTTTTAGCATATGATTTCCAATTATCAGACATTCCTAAAAAACCATGTAAAATAATCAGAGTTTGAAAGCCCTCACCAATAACATTACTTCTTAAAAGCATAACTCATTTTATGTAAATACAAATTCACAACATTTTCAATACCTAGATATAAAGATTCGGAAATGATAGCATGGCCTATTGATACTTCATGTAAATATGGCATATTAGAAACGAAATATTCAATGTTTTGAAGATTCAAGTCATGACCAGCATTGATTCCTAGATCTAATTTATGAGCTAATAAAGAAGATTCTACGTATTTATCTATTTCTTTTAAAATTCCCTTTTCATAATTATAAGCATATGATTCCGTATATAATTCTATTCTGTCAGCCCCTACTTCTTTTGCTCCTTCAATAAATTTAAGGTGAGGATCAACAAAAATCGAGGTTCTTATTCCATTACTTTTAAAATCCAGTATAACATCTTTTAAAAAATCTTTATTTTTAATAGTATCCCAGCCTGAATTTGAAGTAATAGCATCTACAGCATCTGGGACAAGTGTAACTTGAGTTGGCTTAATACTACAAACCAAATCGATAAATTTTTTTATTGGATTTCCTTCAATATTAAATTCTTTATATACTACTTTAGGTAGTTCAATTGCATCCTGATAAGTTATATGTCTTTGATCAGGCCTTGGATGAATAGTAATACCTTCTGCTCCAAAAGATTGAATGTCCGTTGCCATTTTAAGAAGATTAGGATTATTTCCACCTCTTGCATTTCTCAAAGTTGCTATCTTATTAATATTTACACTCAGCTTGACCATTTTTTTTTTTCAAAAATACAAACTTTAAGGTAATGGTTTCTTTCTGTTTTTTAATTAAATTGCATAAATATTACCTCTTAACACATGAAAATTGCTATTTATAGTCAACATGCAGGAAAACATACTAATTCTATATTAACTAAGCTATTTAGCTTTGAGAAAAAGTACAATATTTGCTTTTTTTTAGAAAAAGAGTTTGATAAGGTTCTGAACAAAGATTACCGATTTAAGCTAGAATACAATATTTTCTCGAGCTATAAAGATTTGAATGATTCTTTTGATTTAATGATAACAATTGGAGGCGATGGAACTCTTTTAAGATCTATTTCTTTTATAAGAGATTTAAAAATCCCCATAATAGGAATTAATACCGGAAGATTAGGCTTTCTAGCTACTTTAAATCAAGATTTATTAAAATCCAAATTAGAAAAAATAATTAAGGGTGAATACAAAGTTGAAAATAGAACATTATTGCAAGTTACTATTGATGATAAAATTGAAAAAGATGAGTTTGCTATTGCTTTAAATGAAATCACAGTTGGCAGAAAAAACACTACATCTATGATTAAAATTAAAACAAGTTTAAATGGAGAATTCTTGAACTCTTACTGGGCTGATGGTTTAATTATTTCAACTCCTACGGGCTCAACCGGCTATTCTTTAAGTTGTGGAGGGCCAATAATGAGTCCGACAAGCCAAACTGTAGCTCTGACACCAATAGCACCTCATAATTTAAACGCTAGGCCAATTATAATTCCTGATAACACAAATATTGAATTATCCGTTTCTGGTAGGGAAGATTTTCATTTGCTCTCTTTAGATTCCAGAATAATTTCAGTTAAAAACGGAAAATCAATTTTAATAAAAAAAGCTAATTTTAAAATTATGATAGCTCACTTGAAACAGGATAATTTCTATAAAACCTTAAGAAATAAACTTCTTTGGGGTGAAGATAAAAGAAATTTATAGGTCTTAAATTAAAATATTTGTAGATTCTATTAATATTTGAAATTTTTATATTTGTTTGTCTCTTATGGTCAAAAACAATTTTTATATAATAGTATGCTTTTTTTTTATAAATTGTTTTTCACAAAATAACGAGATTGGTTTATTTGTTGGGGCTACAAATTATATAGGAGATGTAGGTCCTACAAGATATATTGATCCTGGTAGGTTTGAGGGTTCAAGAACTAAATCTTTAAGCAATAATTATGCTTTTGGAGTTTTATACAAAAAACATTTTAATGACAGAATAGCTGCTAGAATTCAAATTAACTATGCCAAAATTAGCAGTAATGACAATTGGGAAGGAGCTTCAGTCTATAGAAAAGAAAGAGGTAAAAAATTTAGAAATACAATATCAAGCGAAATAGGTCTAGGAGTTGATTTTAATTTTTTTAAATTTGATACCAAAGAGAATGTTTTTCAAATGACACCATATATTCATACAGGAATTATATTTCTCAGGCATAACGCTTTACATTATCCAAATGGACTAGATGTTGCAAAAAAGTATGCTGAAAAATCTACTTTTGCAGTTCCAATTACTCTTGGATATAAAATAAAACCATTAAAAAGTTTTATTATTGCATTTGAAATTTCTGCCAAACAGACTTTTAGTGATAATTTGGACGGAAGTTATCCTCAATATGATGATATGAATTTAAATTCTCAAAAAGCTTTTGGAAGTGATTTAAGTAAAGATTGGTATGTTTTTTCTGGAATCACTTTCACATATATTTTTGGGTTTGAGCCATGCTATTGTCCAAACTAATTTGATTTGAAAGAAAAAATATCTAAAAATAATATACCAAATCATGTTGCCATAGTCATGGACGGTAATGGTAGATGGGCAAAAAAAATTGGATTGCGAAGAGATTTTGGTCATCAAGCAGGAGTTAAATCAGTAAACCATTGCGTAGAGGGAGCATCTGAAATTGGAATAAAAAACATAACACTTTATGTTTTTTCAATGGAAAATTGGAAAAGACCAAAAATTGAAGTCAAAGCATTGATGAGATTATTAGTTATCTCTCTCAAAAAAGAACTTATAAGTTTAATGAAAAATGATATTAAACTTTCTTTAATAGGGGATATAGATTCGCTTGATTCAAAAACTAAAAAAAAACTTACAGAGGTTATAAACAAAACTTCTAAAAACAAAAAACTAAATTTAACATTGGCAATAAGTTATGGTTCAAGACAAGAATTGACAAATGCTTTTAAAATTATCTCCAATAAAGTTAAAAATAACATAATTTCTCTTGAAAACATTGACGAAAACATAATAAATGAGCATCTTTACACCCGAAATTTGCCAAATGTTGATCTTTTGATTAGAACAGGTGGTGAACATAGAATAAGTAATTTTTTGCTTTGGCAAATTGCATACTCTGAACTTTATTTTTCAGATATTCTTTGGCCGGATTTCAAAAAAGAAGATTTTTTTAGAGCAATTATAAATTATCAAAAAAGAGATAGAAGATTTGGGAAAATTAATTGATAAAAGTAAATTGAAAAAACAAATTTCAAAAACTTCAATAAGATATTCATTAATTGGGTTTTTAATGTTTAGTTCTTATGTATTTTCTCAAGAAAGTTCATATGTTAAAGGAAAGGAATATATTCTAGAAGAAATTTCTGTTTCAGGACTAAAAACATTTAATGAGCAAACTGTCATTACTTATACTGGACTAAGAAAGGGTCAAGAAATAAGAATTCCAGGTGAAGAAATTAGTGCTATAATCAGTAAACTATGGAAACTAGATTTGTTCAGTAACATTAATTTTTATTTATCAAAAGTTAATGGTAATAATATAAGTTTAGAGATTGTCATAGAGGAACTCCCAACCTTATCTGAATATAAAATTACAGGACTAAAAAAATCAAAAATTGAAACTATTGTTTCGGAAACTGAATTGAAAAAAGGAAAAAAAATTACTCAGAATTTTTTAAAAACTACAAAAAACTACATAATCAACAAGTTTAAAAAAGATGGTTTTTTAAATACCAAAGTTTCAATCGATATTAAAGCTGATACAACAAATTTAAGTTTCAGTGAAATGTTAATACACGTTGACTTAGGTGACAGAGTTAAGATTGATAAAATTAATTTTGTTGGAAATGATATTTACAATAATCGAAAGCTTAAAAAGAAAATGAAAAATACCAAAACTAAACTATTTGGAAGGTTTTGGAAAAAATCAAAATTTATAGATAAAGAATACAAAGAAGATTTAACTTCAATACTAGATTTTTACAAAGAAAAAGGATATCGTGATGCTAGAATAATTAAAGACTCCATAATTAAAAACAATAATAATATTACACTCGATTTAAATATTGAGGAGGGAAATAAATATTATTTCGGAAAAATATCCTTCTTAGGAAACACTGTTTATTCCGATCAACAATTGTCCAGAGTTTTAGGATTATTTAAGGGTGATACTTATAATGGAGTCCTGTTAAAAAAGAGAATTGCTGATAATACCAAACCCGATGGAAATGATTTAACTAATTTATACCAGAACAATGGCTATTTATTCTCCAGTATAAATCCTGTTGAAGTAGCTGCTATAAACGATACTATAGACTTTGAAATCAGAATAATTGAAGGCAAACCTGCATATTTTAATAAAATAAGTGTTGTTGGTAATACCAGAACTTTTGACCATGTTATTTACAGAGAACTACGCTCTAAACCTGGCGAATTGTATAGTAAAGATAAAGTTGTAAGGACTGTCAGAGAATTAGGACAAATGGGGTTTTTTGATCCTGAACAAATTAGTCCTGATTTTAAAAATGTGGATCCAAATAATGGCACTGTTGATATTGAATATGGGTTAGTTGAAAAAGGAGCTAGTCAGGTCGAACTTCAAGGAGGATATGGTGGAGGTGGTTTTATTGGTACTTTAGGTTTGTCATTTAATAATTTTTCATGGAAGGGTCTTACAGATAAAAAAGCTTATAAGCCAGTCCCAATGGGTGAAGGCCAAAGTTTAGCTTTACGTTTACAAGCTAATAGATTCTATAGCACATCTAGCTTCTCTTTTACAGAACCATGGCTTGGCGGAAAACAACCTACTCAATTTTCTTTTTCAATTTCCAAAACTACACAATACAGGTATGACTATATGACAGGGTTAGCAAATAAAGACCAGTCATTCGAAATCTCTGGAGCTTCAATTGGATTTGCAAAACGTTTGAGAATCCCAGATGACTTTTTTGTTTTCTCTCAAACCCTAAGTTATCAATATTATAATTTGAAAAATTATTATACGGGGCTTTTTACATTTGGAGATGGTAGATCTAACAACATTTCTTATACAGCAGCTCTTTCTAGAAATAATACCTATACTAATCCAGTCTATCCGTTAGGTGGGTCTTCATTTGAATTAAGTGGAAAATTTACTTTACCATACTCATTATTTAACAATATAAATTACGCTGACTTAAAAAATCAAGCAGATTATCAAAATGAAGATGGTACGCCAAACCAAGCAAAAATTGATCAAGAAAAATATAAATGGTTAGAATTTTATAAAATTAAATTTAAAGGAAGTTGGTATACAAGATTAATTGACAAATTTGTTTTAAAAACCCATGCTGAATTTGGTTTCTTAGGAGCATACAATAAAGATAGAGGAGTGATTCCATTTGATAGATTTTTCTTGGGAGGAGATGGAATGTCTCAATATGCAATGGATGGAAGAGAAACTATTAGTTTAAGAGGATATCCAAATCAATCTTTATCAAGTCAGGACGGATCTACTATTTATAATAAATTTTCTCTTGAGTTGAGATACCCTATTACTTTAAAACCATCTGCATCAATTTATGCTCTTTCATTTTTAGAATCTGGTGATGGATTTGATAGTTTTAGAGAATTTAACCCTTTCAATGGAAAAAGATCTGCAGGACTAGGAATAAGAATTTTTATGCCTGCTTTTGGATTATTAGGAATTGATTTTGGTTATGGATTTGACAACCAATATAGTGGACAAATTGATTCTCATGGATGGGAAACTCACTTCGTAATAGGACAACAATTTTAGAATTTAAGCGTTATTTAAAGAATGAATAAAATCTTTACTTTATTTTCGGTACTAATATGCCTTATTAGCATTAACACATCATTTTCACAAAAAAGTGAGAGAATTGGATTTGTTAATATGGATTATATTTTATCTAATATGGAGGACTACAAGACGGCTAATCAACAATTAGAAGAAAAAATAAGCAAATGGAAAACTGAAATTGAGGTAAGTAAAGTCAAAATCAATATTCTTAAAGATAGTTTAGAAATAGAAAGACCACTTTTAACATTTGATATTATTGAGGATAGAGAGTCGGAAATTGAATTTGAAGAAAAACAATTAAATGATTATCAAATCAAACGATTCGGAGTAAATGGAGATTGGGTTGTTCAAGAACTAATACTCATCAAACCTATTCAAGATCAAGTGTTAAAAGTTGTCCAAACCATTTCCGAACAAAAAAAGTTTGATAAGATTTTTGATGAATCTGCTGATGCAATTATGTTTTATTCCGAAAAAAAATACGATATTAGCGAGCTGGTTTTAAAAAGTATACAAAAAACAGAAAAACTGGAAAAGCTAAAACTCGAATTTGATGATGAAAAAATCAATTTAGAGAAGGAAGCAAGAAAGAAATTAATCGAAGTAAAAAAAACTAAAAGAGCTGAAGAAGTAAAAACCAAAAGACAAATACTTTTAAAACAAAGAGAAGAAAAAAGAAAAGCCTATCAAAAAAGAAGAGATAGTCTTATAGAATTAAGAAAAAAAAATAACCTTAAAAAAAGTTAAAAATGAAAACTTTTAAAAAATTATCCTCAATTGCTCTAATATTATTTAGCGTATTAACTATGTCTGCACAAAGTAAAGTTGCTCACATCAATTCTCAAGCTTTAATTAGCGAAATGCCAGAAGTCAAAGAGGCTCAAGCCCAACTAGAAAAACTTCAAAAAACTTATTCTACTGAAATTGAAGCTTCAATGAAAGAATATCAAACGAAACTTCAAACTTATTCTGCAGATGCACAAAATCAAACTGAGGTGACTAATCAAGCACGTCAAAAAGAATTAGCTGGAATGGAACAAAATATTCAACAATATCAGCAAACTGCATCTCAAGATATTCAAAACAAACAAGCTGACTTATTAAAACCACTAATTGATAAAGCAAAAGCAGCAATTCAGAAAGTTGCCAAAGCACAGGGATTTGATTATGTTATTGATGCAACTGAAGGTGGAAGTTTAATTTTAGCAAACGGTAAAGATTTATTAGAAGAAGTTAAGGTTGAATTAGGTTTTTAAATAAACTTTAAAAAAAATTAAACTGTCTAGAAAATTTTAGACAGTTTTTTTTATTTTTATTTTATGGAAAATTCACCAATTGGAATGTTTGATTCAGGAATTGGGGGAATCACTATCTTGAACTCCATCAAGAAATTACTACCTAAAGAAAATATTATTTACTATTCAGATAATTTTAATTCTCCATATGGTAATAAATCTAAAAGCGAAATTCAAGAATTAAGTATTAAAAACACCGAATTTTTAATTAATAAAGGATGTAAACTAATTATTGTTGCTTGCAATACTGCAACAACAAATAGCATTGAAGAATTAAGATCCAATTTTAATATTCCTTTTGTAGGTATAGAACCAGCTATTAAACCTGCAGCATTGCAAACTAAAACTGGTTCTATCGGAGTTTTAGCCACGAAAGGAACTTTATCTAGTTATCTATTTAACAATACAATTCACGACCATGGCTCTAGAGTTAAAATAGTAGAAAAAAATGCAGAGGGCCTTGTAGAACTAATTGAACAAGGAGTTTTTGATGGAGAAAAAATTAAAAATATATTAAAAGAGTGTTTAACTCCAATGATTAAACAGAAAATAGATTTTTTGGTACTGGGTTGTACGCATTACCCGATTTTGATAAAAACAATAAAATCTTTAATTCCTAGTGATATAAAAATTATTGAGACTGGAAAAGCAGTTGCAAAACAAACAAAAAAATTGTTACTAGAAAATAAAATAGAAAATACTTTTTATGATGGAAATGATTATTTTTATTGCAACGGGGCATCCGAATCACTAAACAAAATTTTAAATAATAAATTTATAATTAATAAGCTTTAAATGGAGAAACATATAATTAAATTTAAAGAAACTAGCAGAGAGGAGGAGTTAGAATTTTATTCTAATAATTTTTTATCCAAAGATAGGATAGAATTTACAAAAATTGAAGAATCAAAAAATTTTCCTCTCATTCAACAAATCTTTTACCTACCATTTATTAAAAAAGTAGTACTTAACAAACGTTCAGTTTATATAGAGAAGCTTAACATTTTAGAGTGGAAAGATGTTCAAAATGAATTGTGTAAACAAATTCAAGACTTTTTAAACGAGGGTGGAGTAGTCAGTCAGTCTGAAATTAATAAAATTTCTCCTACAACTGTTTATGCTGAAAGCACTCCTAATCCAAATGTGATGAAGTTTGTAATTAATAAAAAAATAGTTAAAGGTGTTTATGAATTTAAAAATATAAGTGAAACAACAAATGCCCCAATAGCAAAATCATTATTTAGCTTTCCATTTGTGAAAGAAGTTTTTTTAGATTTTAATTTCATTTCTGTTACTCAAAATTCAAATTCAGATTGGCAGGAAAACATAATGGATGTTAGAGAGTTTATTAGATCTTATATACAAGATAATAATACCTTGATTCATGAAGATCTTATGGAAGAAAATTCTAACTTAGTTGAAGTTGATTTTGAAAAAATAGATGATATTTCTAAAGAAATTATTGATATTATTGAAAAACATGTCAAACCAGCCGTTGCAGCAGATGGGGGGAATATTGTATTTCAATCGTATGACCAAGAAACTAAAAATGTTAATGTAATTTTACAAGGTGCTTGTAGTGGATGTCCCTCATCTACAGTTACTCTAAAAAGTGGGATTGAAAATATGCTTAAAGAAATGCTTCCGGGAATGATATCTGATGTGAATGCTATAAATGGATAATTATTAAAACTATCGTATGATAAATTCTTTCAAATAATCAGGTTCAAAATATGCAATATCTTCAAATTTTGAATTATTAAATTTTTCAAAAGATAAAGAAGCCATTTCATTAGCAGAGGGAAATGTACTGTTGCTTGAAAAAATTAGATTCGGATTTTTTTTAATTAATCTAATGCATTTTTCCTGACCATTTCCAATAAAATATAATTTATTTTTTAAAACTAATTCACAAAAAGAATCTTTATTTATAATTTCAGGCAGATCCTTTCTCAACTTATTGTAAGAATTATCGTAAACTGCTGAATAGACTTCATTTCTTCTGGCGTCCATTACTGGAATAATCAATCCTTCTTTTTTAAATTTAATTTGTTTGGCTAAAACTAGAAGAGTAGATATTGAAATTAATGGGATGTCAAGTGCATAACAAAGGCCTTTTGCAGCTGCTACTCCAATTCTTAGCCCAGTATAAGAACCTGGGCCTTTACTAACAGCAATTGCTGATAGTTTTTGCAAAGACACATTAGATTTCGTTAAAACATCCTTAATAAAACTGTGCAGATTGGTTGAATGAGAATATTTCTCATCATTATTCTCTTTTAATGAAATTACTTTACCGTCATAAGACAAAGATATTGAACAATTCGTTGTTGAGGATTCTATATTAAGTATGTAGCTCATTTTAAAATTACTTCACACTAATTGGTACCCCAAAATAAAATTCTAAAACTTTTAACTTAAAAATATAATCATATTTGGTCCTTATAAGTTCTGATTGTGCTAACTCAAACCTTTGTTTAGCTTGCGTAAAGTCAAATGAATTCATTGCTCCAACTTGGAATTTATTTTGTGCATATTCAAAAGCCAGTTCTCTTGCAAAAACTAATTTTTCAGACGCTATGTAAGCCTTATGCGCACCCATTGCATCATTGAAAGATTGATTAACCGTGTTTTCTAAATCTAACTTTTTTTGTTCCAAAGAATTTTCAGTTCTTAGAATATTTATTTTAGTTTGATTTACATTATTTCTTCTCGAAAAGTTATTTAGAATTGGTATCGAAAGACTCAGTCCAAAATTTTGTCCAGCATTTAAATCAAATTGTTTAGAAAAAGATTGTGGGCTTGCAGTGGTTATTTTATTATAAGGAGCAACAACTCTTTCCCCTGTACCTTCCACTACCCCAACATCTGTAAATCCAATTTCACCAGTTTGGACATATCTATCGGAATAACCTATTCTAGAGCTATAAGAATAAAATGCCGATAGATTTGGTTTCAATAAAGATTTAGATATCTCCAAATCTTTTTTTGCAATTGCAACGTTGGTTTCAAAAATTTTGATTTCTTTTTGATTTGCCACAGCAAATCCAAATATTTCTTCTGGTGTCTTACTCATTACATCAGAAATTGGGATTTCATATGTCTCATTTGCAATCTCAAAATTTTCAAAATCATCAATTAATAATAACTGAGCTAAAGAAATTTTTGAAATATAATAGCTGTTTTGTGCATCCACTAAGTTTTTTTCTTGAGATGCTAAATTTGCTTCAATTTCGTAAAGATCACCTTTGGGAACTACCCCAGATTCTACTAAATCTTTAATTCTATTTAATTCTTTAACAGTAATTTCTAATTGAAGTTTTTGAACAGCTAATGATTCTTTACTAAACAGAATTTGAAGATATGAATTAGCGACCAAAAGAGCTATGTTTTCAGTCATATCCTCTAATTGGTATTGCCTAGCTAAAATGGAAAGGTTGGCCCTGTGTAATCTTTTTATGTTCTGTAATCCACTATAAAGGTTCACATTCATATTTAAATTCATGGAAGTAAATTGAGTAGTCACATTCTCTAACAAACCAGTCGTAATGTTTTGATTTAATCCAACATTCCAAGAATGACTGCTTCCTACATTGATAGTTGGTAGAAAATTTCCAACTGCTCCCTTTTTTTCAATCTCAGAACCAACATAGTCTAGCTTTGATTGTTTAATTGAAATATTCATTTCAATAGCTCTATCAACACAAGCTTCAAGCGTCCATGGCTCTTGAGCAATTTGAAATCCAGAGATTAGTAAGGCTAATATTAATAATTTTAAATTTTTCATGCTCGTATTTAATCGTTTTTATTATCGTCTTCATACTCTTCATCTTTTTCTCCTCTTTTTAGTGGTTCTGTTTTATTCCAAACTTTGATTTTATCAGAGGATTTAACACCACCGATTAGTTCCGCGTTAACACCATCAGAAATACCAAGTTTTACATTTTTTCTACTAAATTTTTGGTTAGAAGTTTCAATTTCAACATATGGTTTTTTTGTTTTTGAATCGTATTGTAATAATGCTTCGCTAATTGCTAAAACATCTATTTTTTTATCAGTTACAATGGAAGCATTAGCGCTATACCCTGCTCTAACTACATACTCGTCATCTAGATAAACTTCCCCTTCAATTTTAAACTGAATTGCACCGGCAACCTCAGTGCCTTTTGGAGCGATTAACCTTAGTTTCGCTTCATATTCTTTACCTTCAATTGCTCCTAGGGTTACTATTAGTGGCATATCTATTTTTAATTTTCCGACTTCTCCTTCATCTACTTGTCCTTCAAAAATCATCTTATTAAGATCTGCAATAGTAGCAATAGTAGAACCCGCATTAAAAGTATTTGCTTGAATTACTTGATCTCCTTCTTTTATAGGGATTTCTAGTATTGTTCCCGAAACGGTAGCTCTAACATTAGTATTAGTTATAGAGGAGCCTCCTGAGGAACCTAATTTTATTATTTGAAGGTCGCTTTTGGCATTAGATAAATTCTGCATGTCTTGATTATATCTTAGCTCTGATGAGTTATATTCCTGCTCAGAAATAATTTCTTTTTTAAATAGAGCTTGATTTCTTTTAAACTCAATTTCTGAATTCTTTAATACAATTTCCGCACTTTTAACTCTTCCTTCAGCACTATTGAGGGTTTGCTCGTTTGGGACAACTTTAATTCTAGCAATTAAATCTCCTGCTAAAATCTCATCTCCTTCTTCCACATATATTTCCTGAATAATTCCAGCAATTTGAGGCACTATATTCACTTCATCTTCAGGAAGAACTTTTCCTGTAGCAACAATTTTTTCTTCAATAGTTGTTGTTATCAAAGTCTCTATGTCGTAAACGATTGAGGATTTGCTATTAGATTTAATAAAAAAAGCACTAGCAAACAAAATTCCTCCAATTAGTAATGTAATTCCGATGTATTTAAAATATTTCATATTTATTTATTAATTATAATTTATTCTTCTCTTAATGCGTCAATAGGCTTAATGCTAACTGCCTTTTGAGCGGGTATAATGCCTATTAAAGTTCCTAGTGTAATCATTAGGGCCAAAGCTCCTAAAACATAAGGAATAGGCACTGTTGGGTTAGTATATGGAAAATCAGTCATGTCAACAGTTGCGGCATTAATTCCATAAAGAACTAATGCGCCTAAAATAATTCCTATTATCCCTGCAAGAACAGTTAAAAAAACAGATTCTAAAATAATTTGAGATCTAACTTCTGAAGGTGTTGCGCCTAAAGCTCTTCTAATACCAATTTCTTTTGTTCTTTCCTTAACGGATATTAATAATATATTTCCAATTCCAATTATCCCAGCCAAAATAGTAGCAATTCCTACAATTAGGGATAAAAATGTTAATCCATTAGCAAAATTCATTGTTTTTCTAAAAACTTCCCCTAGATTGAAACCACCTATGGCCCTTTCATCATTTGGATCAATTTTATGAATTTGTTTCAAAGTTGATTTAATATTTTTCTCTACTTCAACTCCGTCAATATTATCATTGGCAGCAATCATAAAAAAACTTACATTATCGCCAGTGTTAAATATTTTTTTAAATGTTGCAAAAGGAATAAAAATATCTCCATCATCACCAAATCCTCCACCTTGAACAAATTTATGAACACCAACTACTCTAAAATTTAATTTATTTATACTTATAAATTTTCCTATGGGATCTTCTCCTTGTTCAAAAAGTTCAGCTAAGGTTCTTTCTCCTATTACGCAAACTTTTCTTTCCTTTTCAATATCTGAATTATTAATAAATCTTCCGCCATCAAAAATTTTTGCTGTAGCTATTTTAATATATTCAGGAAATTCACCATATATAGCATAAGTTCCGGTTTTATTTCCTCTAACTATGTTTCCTCCTGCAGAACCAAAAACACCAGATACTTGTCTTGGAGCGATAAATTTAATTCCTTTTACTCTTTTTTTAAGAATGTCGGCATCCCCTAATTTTAACTGAATAGCTCTTCGTGATTTATATCCCGCGTATGGAAGACTAGTGTACTGAGCCCAAACAAAAATACTATTGGCTGCAATGGATTGAAAAGCTCTTTCAAATCCATTATCTAAACCTTTAGAAGAGCCTGCAAGTGCTATATATATAAAAATCCCCCAGAGAACTCCAATCATAGTAATTACAGTTCTTACTTTGTTTTTTTGGATAGATCCAAAAATTTCTTGCCAAGTATCTTTGTCGAATATTCTTTTCATTTATTTATCAGTTAAGGCTTCTATAGGTTTTATTTTTGCAGCTCTTTTGGCAGGAATGTACCCTGCAATTGCTCCAAAACCAATTAATAAAAGGGTTGCAAAAATCGCAGTATTCAAATCAACGTAAGGATCAGTGATATAATAATCTTCTTCTAAAGTATTCCCTACTAACTTAAGTATCCCAATTCCGGCAATTAATCCAAAATAGCCTGAAATTGATGTTATAAAAATCGCTTCCTGAAGAATCATCCCAATAATTGACCCAGGAGTTGCTCCTATTGCTTTACGAATTCCAAGCTCTTTGGTTCTTTCCTTTACAACAAAAACCATGATGTTGGAAATTCCAATTATACCAGCTAATAAAGTGCCTATTCCAACAAATAAAATTATAGAGGAAAGTGCACTTTTAAATTGATCATTTTCCTTTAAATCTGATGCTGCACTTCTAATAAAAACTCCTCTTGGATCTGTTGGATCAATGAATTTTTTTTGTTTTAAATAATTTTTTAGTTGTTTTTCAAATGCAACTGCTCCAACATATCCTATTTCAGGTTTATAGGAAATAATGATCTGTCCTAATTTATCTGTATTTTTTTGAATAAGCTGAAGGGTTGTGTAAGGAACGTAAACTATTCTTTCTTCATTATCTCCACCATCATCTTGATAAACACCTACCACTTTCCAAGATCTACCTCCTCCTGAAACAAATTTGCCTAACGCATCTTCCTCTCCGAATAAATCTTGTTTTACTAATCTTCCAAGAACTACATTTCTCTCTTTGTTTTCTACATCCAGACCATTTATATACCTACCCTCCATCATTATGGTCATTTCATTTTTTTGATGCGAAGGAGCTACCCCCCTTATCGAATAATTATTTGATTTTAATTTATATCCAAGATCTGCGTTCTCGGAAATTCTAGGGGTTATTCCTTCAATATAGAACTCAAACATGGAAGTAATATCCTCTAAATCTTTATTGTCAAATTCTATTCTACGATTAGCTTTATATCCCATATATGGTTTGGAGGTTCTGCCAGATCTAACCCACATAGTATTTAAAGCATCATCTTTGAAAAACTTATCAAATGTGTTGTCTAAGCCATTTCCAAAACCAAAAAGAACTACAAATATTAGAATACCCAAAGCCACAGTAAACCCAGAAAGAAAAGTTCTAAGTTTATTCTTTTTAATTGAATCAAATATTTCTAACCAACGATCTCTACTAAACATTAAATAGCCATTATCATTTTATTTTTTTTGTCTTCCATTATTACCCCATCCTTTAATCTAACTATTCTTGAGCACATTTTAGCAATGTCTTCTTCATGAGTAACAATTAAAATTGTTTTACCACTCTTATTTATGTCTTGAATTAAAGCCATAACTTCTTTAGATGTCTTAGAATCTAATGCCCCTGTTGGCTCATCAGCAAGAAGAACCTTTGGCTTAGAAACTAGTGCTCTAGCAATAGCCACCCTTTGCTTTTGTCCACCTGAAAGTTCGCTTGGCAGATGTCCCGCCCACTGCTTTAAACCTACTTGATCAAGATATTCTAAAGCCGAAGCTTCTCTTTCTTTCCTTTTCATTCCTTGATAATAAAGGGGGAGGGTTACATTTTCTAAAGCAGTTTTATAATTAATCAAGTTAAATGATTGAAAAACAAACCCTAGAAATTTATTTCTGTAATTAGCGGCTTTCGTTTCATCTAAGTTTTTAATGGGAACATCATCCAAATCGTAAGATCCCTTGTCTAACAAATCTAACATTCCCAAAATATTTAACAGGGTAGATTTTCCAGAACCAGAAGATCCCATTATCGCAACTAATTCTCCTTCTTCTACCTCAAAGTTTATTCCCTTTAAAACATGCAAAGAGTTAGATCCCATTTTATAGGACTTATGTAAATCTTTTATTTTAATCATATGTTTATAAATAATAACCTTTTAAACCTTTCCATTTTTTATCAATAATTGAGCCTAAATTTAATTCTTTTTACGGAATGTTTTTATTAGTATTAATATTATTAAGACTTCTTAAATGTTAGAGAGTTTAATTAATAAACTTAATTGTTGTTTTTATATAGTTCTAATTATCTAAAACTCTTCCCAAAAATTAGTTGTAAACTCATCTAAGAACTCTGGTAAAACTTTATTTTCCTCGTTAATTTTTTTAAAATCTTTTATATCCATATTTTTAGATTCAAAGATTTGTAGTTGTGTTTTTCTTATAGAATTAAACACTAGATCTAACTTAAAAGAAATCTGATTTTGCTTTCTTCTACCCTTAACAAACTTGTTCTTTTCTATTATTTTAAATGGTCTGTCAATCCCTAATTTTCTTCCATATGAAGCTTCAAAATAACTTAAAGAATAATTTTCTTTATTTAATTTAGAAAATAACATTCGACCTTCTTCCAAATAATTGTTTATGGAAATTCCTAAAAGTTTTAATTTAAATAAAGGTTTTACATTTTTAAAATCAATTCTAACAACCGCAAAGTCATCAGAATTAATATATAAGATACCATTAAAATCTCTAGATCCTTTTGGTTCACAATTAATAATATACACCAACTGATTTCCTAAATAGGTTAGTTTGGGAATGCTAAATTTATATTTACTAGATTTTAAAATAAAATCTAAATCGGTTCCATCATTATAAAAAAGTTTAGTATAAACATTAGTAATTCTAGATTTTCTAGAGGTTGCAAAATTTTGTTTTCTTTTAAGTTCTGAATCTTGAGCTTTTGTTAAAGCTTCTTGGTTAGTACTATCTATATCCCAAAGACCATTAAATTTTAAATCCCCAGAAAATGGTAATAAACC
>TARA_B110000444_G_scaffold214158_1_pt1 | contig 17042 bp, 5 predicted proteins | sample TARA_B110000444 | Tara Oceans TARA_B110000444 (sample SAMEA4398370) | marine metagenome | biome: Polar Biome; feature: [SRF] surface water layer (ENVO:00010504); material: water (ENVO:00002006), including particulate matter (ENVO:01000060) such as... | depth 5 m | reverse complement strand
CTTAAAAACCCTAGTACTGGAGTGGTACAAGACGAGAAGTTATACGATATTGAGTTTACTTATTTTGATGATACTACATCAGCTAATATAACAAAGGCAACACTTCCTAATCCTTTATACTCTGCTTCACAGACAGTTTCTGTTAAATTTATCAGCAAAATAAATGGAAGTTGTGTAGGAACTCAAACTATAGATTTTCAAGTGAATACTGTTCCTGTTTTCGATAGGATAGAAGACATTAAAAGTGTTTGTTCCAATTTAGATCCAGTTACTATTGGAGTAGCTTCAAAAGACAGTAGAACTTATAGTTATACATGGACTAGAAATGGAACTGCTTTTGCTCCCAATATAGCTGGAATAGATTCTAGTATTTTAATCGGACTTGGAGGAGAATACATTGTTACTGCCACTACTACAGATGGAACAAATTGTTCTAAGACCATGACCATTCAAATGAAAGAATCTAGTATTGCTGCTTTAGAGAAAAAGGATATTGTAATAAAAGAACTAAAAGCCGGACCTAATAATTCTATAGAAATATTAACAGCAACTCTAGGAATAGGAGACTATGAGTATGCTATTGATGACATTACAGGCCCTTACCAAGACGAGCCTATATTTGAAAAGGTTAGACCTGGAAGTCACACAGTTTATGTGAGAGATAAAAATGATTGTGGAATTGCTAAGATGCCTTTGTTTGTAATTGGTTACAAGAAGTTCTTTACACCAAATGGAGATGGATATACTGACAAATGGAATTTGATAGGGATAACAAAAGATAATTTACCTAAGACCAAGATTTATATTTTTGACAGATTTGAAAAGCTTATAAAAGAACTAGATCCTCTTTCTGAGGGTTGGGACGGAAACTTTATAGGCAAACCAATGCCACAAACGGATTATTGGTTTAAAGTTATTCTTGAGGATGGTAGGGAGTTTAAAGGTCATTTTAGTTTATTGCGGGCTTGGTAAAAAAATATTCTTCTTAAAACTTTTCAATCCCAATTTTCTTTTAACTTCGCGGGACTTAAAAATGCTTTTATTTAATGCTAAATATTCATAATCTTTCGGTTTCTTTTTCTGGAGAATATTTGTTTGAAGAAATATCTTTTAAGCTTATTTCTGGAGATAGGGTAGGTCTTATTGGAAAGAATGGTGCGGGAAAATCCACATTATTAAAACTTTTATCAAAAGATATGGAACTAGATTCAGGTTCTATTGCATTTGAAAAAGATGTAAAGACTGGTTTTTTAAGACAGGATATTGATTTTGATAAAGGTAGATCAGTTTTAGAAGAAGCTTATCAAGCTTTTGAAGAAATTAAAACCTTAGAGATTAAACAAAACCATATTAATAAAGAACTTGAGGAGAGAACAGATTATGAAAGTGATTCTTATTTGAACTTGATAAACGAGCTAGGTGATACAACTGACAGGTATGAATTAATAGGTGGTTATAATTATCAAGGTCAAACAGAAAAAATATTACAAGGTTTAGGTTTTAAAAGAGAAGATTTTAATAAAAAAACGGAAACATTTTCTGGAGGTTGGAGAATGAGAATTGAATTAGCTAAACTTCTTCTTCAAAGTAATGATCTTTTACTCTTAGATGAACCTACAAATCACCTCGATATTGAATCGATTATATGGTTAGAACAGTTTTTAAAGACCTTTCCTGGTGCAGTAGTTATAGTTTCTCATGATAAAATGTTTTTAAATAATGTAACCAACAGAACAATTGAGATATCGCTAGGAAGAATATATGATTTTAATAAACCTTACTCAAAATATCTAGTTCTTAGAAATGAAATTAAAGAACAACAATTAAGTGCTCAAAAAAATCAAGAAAAACAAATTCAACAAACTGAAAGGCTAATCGAAAAATTTAGAGCAAAAGCTTCCAAAGCATCAATGGCTCAATCTTTAATTAAAAAAATTGATAAAATTGAAAGAATTCAGGTTGATAAGGACGATAACAGTGTGATGAAATTACGTTTTCCAATATCTGTTAGACCTGGAAAAGTTGTTACTGAGATCGAAAGTTTATCAAAAAGTTATGGTTCAAATCATGTTCTTTCTAATATTAATTTACTAATTGAGAGAGAAAGTAAAATTGCCTTTGTGGGGCAAAATGGACAGGGTAAATCCACTTTAGCAAAAATGATAGTAGGAGAATTGAAAGGAACTGGACTAATTAAGCTAGGTCATAATGTTCAAATTGGATATTTTGCTCAAAATCAAGCAGAATATTTAGATGGTACAAGAACTGTGTTGGATACCATGATAGATGCTGCTAATGAAAAAAACAGAAGTAAGGTAAGGGATATCTTAGGTTCATTTTTATTTCAAGGAGAGGAAGTTGATAAGTTTGTTAGGGTTCTTTCTGGAGGAGAAAGAAATCGTTTGGCTTTAGCTAAAATGCTTCTTCAGCCTCTAAACGTTCTAGTTATGGACGAACCTACAAACCATCTAGATATTAAGTCAAAAAATGTATTAAAACAAGCTTTGAAGAATTTTGATGGCACCTTAATTGTAGTATCTCATGACAGGGATTTCCTTCAAGGTTTAACCAATAAAGTTTATGAATTTAAAGATCAAAAAATAAAGGAACACCTTGGTGATATTGATTATTATTTAAATCAAAGAAAAGTAGATGATTTCAGAGCAATTGAAAAGAAAGAGAAAGTTAAAGTCAATAAAAAAAAATCTTTAAAAATTCACGACAATACATCAAAGAAAAAATTAGATAATATCGAAAGTAAAATTTCAAGATTAGAAAAGGAGATTGCAAATATCGATAAGGACTTGTTGAACGACTATGAAAAAACAATTGCAAAAGAAAATTTTTTTCCAAACTATGAAAAAAAGAAAAATGAATTAGAGGATTTAATGGAAAAATGGGAGAAAATATCTATTTCCTTAAATTAAAGGATATTCTAACAGATATAAAATTCTAATTATTCTTAAAAGAAACTATCGTCCTCCCACCTTTTGTTTGATAGGAACCCAAGAAAATCAAAGTTGTATCTAAAGAAAGCTTCAAAACTATTTTCATTATTAAAGGAATTGGTCCCAATAGGGGATCTATAACCAATTCCAAAATCAAATTCCTCTAAAGTATACCTCAGGGAAAGTCCAATATTTCTTAAACCAGTTTGAAATGTATTCATATTAAATTCTTCAAACACATTAATTCTAAATGAATTAAACATAAACTCTTGGTCTAATCTAAAGCTTGAAAAAGTAATTTCTTTATTTATTGACGGCCTGTGAAAGTAAGATCCTAATACAAATATTCCAAAACTGTTAAATTCTCTTTGGTATCCAAATATTAAATCCCCGCTTCTTGAAATTCTAGCAATATTTTCTTCATCTGTTGCAGTGTTAGCTTGCCTTAAATTATTTATTGTTAACCCTAACATGTAGTTTTGATTTTTCAACAGGAAACCTGCGTTAAAATCTAAATAACCTATTGAGTTATTAAGTTGATATAAAGGATCTAAACTGGGGGATCCACTAAGTATTTCATCTTCAAGTAATACATCAGATAGAGAAATAGGAAATGAATAACTAGCAGTAATGTGCGGATAGAGTGTGATGTTTTTAGCAAAAAATTGATCACTAAGTTTAAGCTTGTGAGTGTAGGAAACGTCAACACTCATGCTATTTAATCCAATATCTGAAAAATGATTAGAGGATATCTTAGATCCTAGAAAAAAATTATTTTCTTCAAAAAAATAGGTTCCAAGAAAATTCTCGTATCCGTAAGACCTTTTATTTAAATCATATGTCTGATTAGAAACTAAAGTTAGATGACTAACTTCTGTCAAACCAGCAAGACTAGGATTGTTTAGTTCTAATAAATAGGAATAAAAAATTTTTGATGCATTTTGCGTATAAATGCTAGTACTCATAAACGAGAATAGTATTAACAATATTTTATTTCTATTAATATTCATTTATTCTAATACTTTAAAATATCCTGATTTACTTATTTTTTCTTCATCAAGTGTGGTTCCTTCAAATAAGTAATAATAAACTTTATCAGAGTTAATTCTATTATCTCCCCTCCATCCATCTAGTGTTACAATTTTTCTGTAATCTTGACCAACATCAAAAGTTTCCTCATGCAATTGTATGCCAGATATTGAAAAAACATTGAATTTTCCTTTGACAAATCCTCTTATTATTGGTCTAAAGACATCGTTAATTCCATCGTTATTTGGTGTAAATGCATTAGGAACCTTAAACCAGTACCCTTTACCAACTAAAATTGTTTTTCTAATTTCTTTAAAGCAACCTTCTGGATTAAATAACTTTAACGAGATATTATAATATCCCTCTTCCTTATAATTGATGTTAATTCCTTGGTCATCTTCTCTTAAAAATGCTTGTTCACCAGATCCATCACCTAAATCATAACTTACAGAGAAATATTTTCCAATAGAATTATTTTTTATAGTTAACTCTCTATTAAAAGGAACTTTTCCAAAATCTTCTATTTCCAGACCTTTATTATCAAAAATCGAGAAGCCAGGGATTCCTACCCCTAAATTAAGATTTAATTTATACGTACAATCGTACTCATTTTTAACATAAAAATCAGCATCACCCAGAGGTTCTTCAATTTTAACATGATATAAAACGTAATCTTCTGTTACATTGTTTTTGGTATAAGTAAGTTCTTTATTGTCGTACAAGAAAATTAATTTTGTATCCCATGGGTTATTTATCTTTATGTCTAAATACCCAGTTTTTTGAAGACAAAGCTCATCGTCTATAACCGGTTCTTCAATAATAAATAATTCTTCACTTATTAATTTATGATTTTCAATCTTTTGACATCCATTATTGTCTACAATTATTGTTGAATAATACCCAGGATTTAGTTTGTCAATTTTTAATTGTCCATTTATAAATTCTAATAACTTACCTTCTTCGTTAGATTTGTACCACTGTACTAAATAAGGGGCTGTTCCACCTTTTGGATCTATTGATATACTCCCAAGTTCTCCATCACAAGAATAGTTTACAATAGTAGGGTTTGCTGTTATAGGTTCTATACTTAAATCAAAATCTAACTTTTCGCTTTCACAACCAAAAGAATCAGTAACTACCAAATTATAAATACCCGGTTCGGTTACCTCAATTCTAGTTTCTTTACTTGAAAAATTTGGGCCAGTCCAATTGAATTTGTATTCATAATCTAAATTTAAAAACTTTTGACCTCCAATAATTCCGTTTGTTACGTCTATTATACCCAAATTTAGGTCTGTATTATCTTGCTCGTCGGAGCAAGCAATATATTTTTTTATATAATTTAACTTATCACTACTTTTTAATCTGATTTTTTCTTGATTTAAAATTTCAAAATTGATTATTCTACAGGCACCATTTTCATCAACTACTTTAAGTTCTTTCTTACCCAAAGAAATATTTTTTATTAAGTAGCCATTTCCTTCAAAAGAGATTTCATTATCAATAAAAATTTCGATGTTATCCAAATAAAATTTTAATGGTAAAGAGGACTGGTTTTCAGATATTTCAAAATAAAAACTACCTAATCCATTGTAACATTCTGGTTTGTTCCCCTCAATAATATTATTACTATTTGAGTCTAATGTTGATATATTAGATATATCAAATACTGGAGCAATTTCTAATATTTCGGTAGAGACCTCTGCGCTTTTGCAGTTTAAATTATCAAATACAATTATTTTATACTCCCCTTTTGTTAAATTTTCAATTTTATAATTACCTTCTGAATCTAATGTAATTTCTTGAGATAAATTATCATTTATTTGTACCCTGTATGGGTTGGAACCATTTTTTATATTAAGAACAATACTTCCTGTTGAGGACTCACAAACTATGTTTTGATGTTTTTCAATTACTTCATTTAAAATTAATGGTTTAGGATCTTTAATTTCAAATTTATGATTGATTAAACATTCAACTATCTCACCATCATTAAAATTTCTAAAGTGATTCGCTTTAATTTCAATTTGATAATTACCTTTTGGAAGGTTGGTAGCTTTCAGTCCACTATCGCTTATTTTTATATTGTTTAATCCAATGACAGATTTTTTAATATTCCCTTCAATTTTAAACCAATTTATTTTTTCATTACTATATATACTTTCAAATAATCCATTTGGATAAATTTCATATTCACCTGTTTGACCTTCTACACATACATTATCTTTTTTTGTTATTTCAGTAATTTTCAATTCTTGAGGTTCATCAATTACAAGATTTGATGAAATAGATCCGCAAAAATTAGTAACATCAGTAACAGTTGGGAATACACTTCCTTTTCCAGTACTAATTTTAAAATATCCTGTATTAGGGTTAGATTCAAGTTCTTTGTAAGGTCTGTTTAAATTCCAATTAATTGAATATGGGGGTTTTCCACCAGATACATTTATTATTATCTCTCCATCCTCACTTCCAGTGCAGCTTGCATTAATAATTGCTGCTTTTACATCTAAAAGTTTTTCTGGTTGCTGAATTTTTACTTTAATAACACCATTGACTTGAGTTGTAGCATCATTGATAGATTCAGAAAATTTACAATCATTAGCATCAGCAATATCAATTTCATAATCTCCAGCAAGCATTTCTTTAAATAAGTAAACATTATTAGTTAAATTATCTTCAATAACGCTTCCATTAGAAATCACTTTATAAGGTGGGGCTCCTCCAGTAAAAAACACTTCAAACTGTCCATCATTCCCACCATTACAGCTTATGTCTACATGTTTTGCAATATTTTCAGATGCTATTATTCTGTCTTCTCTTTTAATTTCAAATGATTTGGAAGTTGAACAAGAAACTTCCTTTCCGTTTACAATAGATTTAGCAATAGCATCAATTCTAAAAAAACCAAAGCCCAGATTATCAATTTCAAGTTTGTCGTTCCATTGAGGGACTAAAACATCATTTTTATACCATTTAGTAAGGTATGACGCTTCATTTCCAGTAAGCATCCCACCTTGTAAATCAATTTTTATTTTACCATCATCAAAATCATAACATTTTTGATTTTCGATATTTAAAATATTTATTTTAACTAGTTCTGGTTCTCTTATTGAAAATTCTTTTTGAAACGTACCACACCATCCATTTTTGTCTTTTATAGTTAGCTTATAATTGTTTTTTTCTAATCCATCGATAATGTAATTATCAACGGCTTTTGTTAAATTTCTTTCAAATTTATAGTTTGTTCCCTCTAACAGAACTGAGTAGGGAGCCTGTCCTCCTTTAATTTCACCAATATCTATGCTTCCGTTTTTCCCTCCAAAGCATTCCACATCATAAAATAAAATATTGGAAACTACAAATTCATCTAATTCACCTACACTAATCTCATTAGAAATAAATTCACAATCATTAGAATCAATAATTTTAATTTTATACTTTCCTTTTCCTAATCCAGTAACAGTACTTGTGAATCCTATTCCGCCTTGGTCAATAAGATTCCCTCCTTTTATGCCAGTGTTTGTTATAATATTATTTTGATCAATGACATAAACTTTGTAAGGAGCAGTACCATGCTTTATATTAATTTTTATGGCACCTTTTGATTCGTCAAGAAGAGCATTTTTACATGAGTCAAAAATTTCTTCAACTTTAAAATCAATTGGAACAGGTTGAGTAATTTCGAATTCATCAGTTTGTATACATTTCTCATTGTTTCCAATAAAGTTAATTGAGTATTTACCTTTTTTTAAATTATTTAGTAACAAGTCAGAGTCCTGATTAATTGTCCCTTGTTCAATTATTATTTCGTTTAGTAAAAGTTCATATTTATATGTTTTATTACCTAAGACAAATGGTGTTCCTCCTCTAATATTTTTATAAATAATAGACCCATCATCGGTTGGTATGTCTTCATTTACACAAGTGATATTTTGAATTGTTTTATTGTCCCAAATAACTTTATTAGAGATGTAAATTTGTTGTTCAACGACACATCCTATTTCCTGAGAATCATTGCTTTCTTGAAAATCTCTTTGTGTTACTTTGATGAGGTAATTACCATCTTTTAAATTTTCAATAGTAAACTCTTCATTTTTAATCATTTCATAGGAACCATTGAAGTTTGACGATGTAATATTAACTTTATAATATTCCTTTATTTCATCATTTAAAAATGTATCTCCAGCACTTAATTTTAGTTTTAATACACTGTTTTCAGCTTCACAATCTCCAATTATATTATAATCAAGAACTAATTTAGATTTGGGCTGTAAAACTTCAGGCTCAAGAATTATAGTTTTACAGTCATAAAAATCAGTAATTTCAAACTTAACCTTTCCGGCTGGGAGTCTTAATTTCGAAATCGTTTTTAAATTTATTCCCTTTCTACCAAAATATAAAAAATCACCAGAATCATTTATTTTCACTTTATAAGGAGCTGTTCCTCCCTTAATTGAAATATTAACTCTTCCTTTTGCATCACCATAACAAATATTATTTGTTATACTTTCTAACGATGCAGACATTTCGTTAGGTTCTAAAACATCATAATCAAATTTTTGAGAGCATACTCCTTGAGAAACTGTTAGGCTGTATTTTCCAGCATCCCCTATATTTTCGATATCTTTTTGGTTACTTGTAAAGCCATTTGGCCCCAACCAACTGTATGTAAAAACACCAGTTCCATCTCCTCCAGTTAGCACTGGTTTAATGTAACCAGTGCTGTCTCCGTAACATTTAATGTTTTGAAGAACAGTCTCAGGATTAGTTATTTGAATTGGATCATTTCCTCCAACTCCTATAATAACAGGGTTAGATACACATCCGTTCGAATCAATTGCATAGAAAGAGTATCCTTTTTTCTCTAATTTTTCAACTTTAAACTCATCATTATTATCAACTGCATTTCCTCTACCAGTTGCAATTTGATTATCATTTAAATAGTAAGAGTAAGGTCCAGTTCCACCAGCTACTTTTATATTAAATGAACCGTCTTTGTCACCAGGACATGTTTCTGGAATAACATTGAACGGAGAGTCAATGATAAATTCTGAAACTGAATCTACAATAATTTCAGTTCCATACATATACTTTATATTTTCATTATCTATAACTTCAACTTTATAGACACCTGATTTTGTAATTATACTTGTGCTTGTATCTGAAATAGCACTAACTGCGACAAAGTCACCAGATGCATTTTTTTGGAACCAGTTAACAGTGTATGGTTCACCATATCCACCTTCAAAACTAACAGAAATAGTTCCATCATTTCCGCCATAACATTTAGGCATAGTAGTTGAAATTGAAGTAAATGAAAAGTCAGTTGGAGTTTTAATATTAAATTCTTTTGTTAATGAACAACTGTTATCATCTGTAATTACTAAGATATATTTACCTGCAGCTAAATCAGTTAAATTTTGATTTGTAGAAGAATAATCATTTGGACCAGTCCAGTTAAAACTATAGTTGCTGTCTTGTGCTAACAATCCTCCCTCAACAATAATCTCTATGGAACCATCATTAGTATTGTATTTTGATATGTTAGTGATTTTTTCACTAAAAATATTAATCAAAAATTCTGGTTCAGAAATAGATACTTGAAAGTTTGTGGAACAGTTTTTCGCATCAATAACTGTAATATTATATAATCCAGCTTTTAAATTACTTTGTACTAATTCGTCTTTATTATTTTCTGTATTTCCGGAGTTAGCTTTTACAAGCTCATTATTAACAAAATAATTATAGGGAGCAATTCCACCTACAATTGAAATATTGAATTCACCTGTCTTATCATTTTTACATTTTATATCCGTTTTAGATTCAAGATTAATATTTATTGAACTAGGAGGTTCTGTAAGTTCAATAGTTTTGATTGGATAAACGTTGTTTTCAGAATCAGTAATTTGTAATTTATAAGTTCCAGCTTTAATATTATTTAATTTAGAGCTCGTCGATATTAATATATCATTTGAGTCGTACCATTCTATTTTATAGGGAGCTCCAGAACCACCTTTTGGTTTTGTTTCGATTATTCCGCTAGATTCCCCGAAACAATTAATTTGTGTGATTGAAATATTGTAATTAAAATCAGTACTCAGTTCTAAAATAAATTCTTTTTTAAGTTCGCATCCCTTTCCATCTGTTACTGTAAGTAAATAAGTACCAACACTTAAACCAGTTAAGTCTTCATCAGAACTGCTAAAATTTAAACTAGTCCAGCTATAATTGTAATCTTTTGTTCCACCTTCTATTTCAATATCAATTGCCCCATCACTTAGTCCCTCACTTGGGTTAGTGATACTAAAGTTTTTTAAATTAAGTGCGTTTTCTGGTTCGGTTATTTTTTCGTTTAAAACATTTGATTTGCAACCATTATCATCAATTACTCTCAATGAAAAATCACCAGCTTTAAGATTATTTATTTTAAAGGATTCATTCTCTTTAAGATTAGTTTTTATAACTTGATTATTTAAAAAAAGTGTGTATGGTGGAGAACCCCCACTAGTTGAAATATTTAAATAACCATCATTATTTCCAACACATGAAATTTCTTTGTTAATATCATTTTCTAACTGAACAAATAATTCTGTTAGTGGTCCAGACACTGTAATTGGGTCAGATTCAAAAATATTGTTATCAATGTCAGTAACAGACGTTTTATATTTTCCAGCTTTTAAATTGGATAAAACTTTAGGATCGTTATCACTATCACTTAATTCAATCCAAGTATTCTGTTCAGATAATTTTTCCCATTTAATTTTGTATGGTGGTCCAGCCCCCCCAGTTGGATTAATTGAAATTTCACTAATATCTCCAAAACATATAATTTCTTCAGGACTAGAAACATTCATTTTGAATTCTGGATCTAGAATTTCAAAATTATGAGGATTAATTGAAAAGAAAATATTGTCAGTTGGTTTAACACGAATTCGGGCCTTTTTACTTTTACTGATTAGAGGGATAGTTACTTTTTCAAATCCATCGTTTTTTGTAGCTCCTGAAAGTTTTACTGGAAAGGTATATCCTCCGTCGTAAGATAATTCAATATTAACATTTTCTGTATCCTTTGCAGCTAAATGATTCCATCTAATTTCTATTTCTTTTTTCTGATGATATTTTAAATCTTTTACATGTTGACTTAAAACCATAAATACACCATCTTCAGAATATTTTGTTTGAACAGTAAAGTCATCTTGTAAAACACTTCCTCCATTTTTATTATCATCTCTAACGGTAAAAGTAAATTTTAAATTCCTACTAAGTTGAGGGACAACCTCCCATTCGCTTTCAGTTTTTCCAGATAGAATAGTTTCAATGTCAGGAAAATATCTAATTTTATTATTGTCAGGAAATAAAGAAATGAATGTAGGTCCTTTTAAACTAGTGTTTAATGGAGGATTAACAGTGATTTCATAAGCGTTCATTTGATCCCAATTAAATAATAAATCTGTATACTTATTATTGTTGTCATTTATTTCAAAATTTTCACCTAATAAAAAAGGAGTGCCTGCTGGAATTGTAAAAGATTTTTTTTCAGGCTCAGAAACATACTTAGGAGATTCGTTAGTATTTTCTGTTAAAAAAGTTCCACAGCTTGCATTTTTAATGGTTTGACTCATTTCTTTTATAGAAAGGGCATGGTAATATAAATTTCTTTCTTTCCTTTCACCATATCCCATTATAGTGGCACCAGCAGCAGATTCTACCATATTACCACCAGCTCCAAATCCTTCTGCATTATTAAATGTATGTGGAGCACCTAACATATGACCGATTTCATGAGCAAAGACAAAATGAAACCCTATACCTGTTAACCCACCCGATGTTCCTCTCGCTTTTCCACTTCCACCGCACAATGCTCCTAAGGCAGCTAAACCTCCACCTCCGTTATAAAAAGAATGCCCTATATCAAAATTAGCTAAGCCAATTCTACTATTGATAATTTGTGCACCTTCATAAATTGTTTTGAATTTATCGTCATTGGTCAAACCATCACTATTTGTATCAAATTCAATCAAATCATCACAACCATCAACAAGTTCAAAAGTTATTCCTAAATCTCTTTCAGTAACTCCGTTTAACGCTGAAATTGCAATTCCTATTTCTGAAAGTACAACAGCTCTTTTCTCTTTATCCTCTAGATTTTTTGCATCATATAGGTCGATAAAATAGTTTGACCATTCCGCTGTAGTAATAATAGCAATTCTGTATTTTTTTACTTTGGGACTAAAAGAAATAGTGTTTAGAGCTTGTTCTCTAATACTTTTTTTTTTAAAAGTATTAGTATTGTCAATTAGATCATTTGTTAAATCAGATTTTTTAATATCGTCAACCTGTATATTATTTTTTAAAATAAAAATATTTTTATTTTTAGAGTTTATGATTATTGACTTTTTGTTATCATCAAGGATAGAGATGTTTAATCTTTCTCCAACAAAAGAGATGAAAGATATTTTATCACTATCTAAAGATTTACCTCTAAATACCTTTACTTCTTTAAATTTTTCATATAATTTTTCAGAAAAAGGATTTTGCTTATAAAAAACAAAATTTTCGAAATTAGAACTGTCTACAGGAAGGTTTACTTGAATTTTATTTTGTTGTAAAAATGAGCTTTCAAAATTTTCAAATGAAGATTCAAAATGGTACTTATCATCAGTGTTAAGTTCTACTTTAGATTGCCAATTTATTTTTTGAGAAAAAATTAATATCGGCAACAAAAGAAATAGAATCCTAAGCTTCATAAAAGGTGTAATAATTATTTAACAAAAATACATTCATTATATATAATAAAAAAACACTATTGTTTAAACCTTTAATTAATAACAATTATTTTTTTCTAAATGGTGAGGCTCCTAGATGTTCAATAATTGAATTTTTAGCTATAAAGAAAGCAATTAACAGTGTCACAAACCCTCCAACCCATATGAAAGGAATATTTTCTAAAAACAAAAAGTAATCATAAAGTGAATGAAAGAATATTGGGATAATAAGTGATAAAACTATATACAAAAATTTCGATTTTTTGTTTGTTTTAGCTTTACCTAAATAATAACCCATAATTACAGCAAAAACAAAATGTGCTGGAACAGCAGAAAGCATCCTCATTATTGCCAGAGAGGCAGATCCGTTCATTACAAAAGCTAAGTTTTCAGCCGTTGCAAATCCCATTCCAACAAAAACTGCATAGACTATTCCATCAAATGGCTCATCAAAATTTTTATTGGGATATATAATCAATATTACAACAAGAAATTTCAAAAGTTCTTCTGTTATACCAACAGAAAGAGCTTCTTCTCCAACTCTGATCAGATTGTTTTCTGTATTAATTAAACTATATAAATAATCTAAAATATCGACATCAAGATGTAGGTTCATAGCTCCAAATATGAAAGCTATAGAAAGAAGCCATAAAGGTTCTTTGTCGTATTCATCTAGATTATAAATTAATACCATAATAAAAATCCCTGGAGAAATAGATAAGGTTACTAAAACCAAATCAAACAAGTCAAATTTATTTATTAAGATTAATGGATAAAAAAGGGATAAATAAAGAGCTGTTATTATCACAGAAGCACCAAAACTATTTTTTAAAAGTTTAGACATAAATCAAAAAATTAAAACTTTAATGAAACCATCCACTCATCATATTCTTTGTAATCTTTACCCTGTGAAAATGCGCGAGCCCATCCAAATGAAATAGTAGAAGACAAGTGAGAGAACATCACGAGTTTTGTGTCTATTTGAAATCCTATATTTCTAAAAGTTTCGCTGTATTCTTTACCTATTTTTCCTGAATCTATTAATTTACCCTCAAATTCTTCATAGTTTTTTGTAAATAAACTTCCTGCAAAAATAGTAGGGTGGGAGTAAGTTGCAAATAGATTGAAAAAACCTAACTTTCTATATCTTATGGCTGGTAAAAGCAACTCTAAAGTGGTTTTGTAAAAACTTTTTGCAATAATACTTTTCTCAGAGTCGTAACTCAACCCAGCGAAAGAAAAAGATCCTCTATACATTTTTGAAGAGGCATTGTCAATATAATTATTTCCAAAGGATGCAAAACCAAACCTTGTAAATGGATTAACTTTTTTTGCAAAAGAATTACCAAAAGAATTTCTTAGCCATAAGGAAGTGTGGTCTATTGGTAATTGTATTCCAAAGTCTAGATTTCCGTTGATTTTTGGAAACAAGTTTCCTTCTGTCATTGCTGTGGACAAAGTAAGATTAGATTTAATTCCTTTTTCAGCATCTACTGCCCCAACAGATCCCTTTAAGCTTTTATAAGAAAAGGAGGTATATAAGTTGTAAAATAGATCAGTATTAAAATCTTTGTTATCAAAATTAATTTGTTGAAATTCTGGCGATTGATTTAAGCCGTAATATCCGCTAAGACCTAAATTCAGATCAAAATTTCTTGGTGGATCATAAATAATAGACCTATTGTAATCAACTCCAAAATTTAATCCTTTTCTAGATCTTTTTGTAGGTCCAAATAAGTCATAAAAATCCGCATTGTTATAAGACGCATAAAAATTATATTTACCACCAGTAAGTACTGAAGAAGAATAGTTTATAGAAGCATGAAATTCTTCTTCTTTTTCAATATCACTTGTAGAACTGTCCATGGTGTTTTTCCAATCATTTGGAGTATAGGAAAAGGATAAATCTAATGCCTTGAGTCCTAAAGGATCTTGATATTTGAACTTATAACCAATTCCAACCTTGTTCTTATATCCCACAACAATTGGATACGAGTAATTTAATTTAACTTCTTTTTTTGGAATGTAAACACTTTCTTTGGTTTCAATTTTATTACTTTCATCAAAATTAGAAATGTTAGGTACATCTATAGTCCAATCTCTAAGTTTAGGAAATTTTTCAACTGTTTTATTTCCTAGAAACTCTATGTTGGAAACATCTATATCTTTTTCTAAAAAAACATAGACTGGCATAAATCCATTGCTTGTATATTTGAATGAGAAAATCTTTTCCTTGTCAATTGGAATAGGTCTAAAGTATCCGGTAACAGCATTTGTTAAAAATTCTATATCTAAAGTTTTCGTGTCAACCTTAAAAATGTTACTTACACCAGAGTAATAGGAAGATCCTAATAAAAACGTTCCATCTTCGGAATATTTAAAACTTTGTGGAGAGGCCACATCAAATTCAAATACTTCTTTAAATTTAATACTCTCTTTTTCAAAAGGATTGAAAGAATTTAGTTCGTAAATATTAAGAAATTGGTTTCCATTCAAATCAGTCACTGATGCGCTCATACTCAAACCATCAGGGGATATATCTAAATCAAACATATCATGCCCAAAAGGTAAAGTGTATTTTTGTTCCCAATCAGTATACAACTTTTCAGGATTTTCAGGATTTATTTTATTTATTTTAATTAGTGTGCTTTTACCATTTAGATGTCTTACCCCCCAAATAGACTCATCCAATTTGTTAAATGCTAAATCACCAATTCTTGAGTCTTTGTAAAGTAATTTTGATTTACCAGTTTTTAAGTTATATGAATTTAAATCTCTCTTACTATCATTATCAGTTGTATAAAATAATAAATCATTATTTTTATCATAAATTAATGATGTTACATTAAAAAGAGTGGGTCCTTTTACATCGTGAAGTCTTTTAATCTCTCCAGTTTCAACATCTAGTTCTGCCAAGTGTGGAATTTTACCAGGGTAATTTACAGCAACATATATTTTATTTCTTTTTTTATCGAGATAAGCATGAGAAACACCCCCCAATGCTTTATCGGAAATTAATTCTTCTCTATTAGTTGCAGTTTTGTTTAAATTATCAATATTCTTTTTTTGAAACTCTTTTTCGAATTCAATCCAATTATTCCATGAATCTAAAATAGGTATGTCAAAAATCTGTTTAAAACTAGCGGCAAACCCTCTTTTACTTCCTTCATTTCTTTTAATCCAATTTATAAGTTTATCGGGTCCATATTGGTAAGCTAGGTAACTAACAAATCTAGTTCCATAATAGTAATAATTTGCTTTAGACATGAAATCTGCTGATGTGCCTGCAGAGGCTAACCCTAAAGGCGAATATATTCTGCTATTTTCTAAAACTCTCGTTCTAAAAAACATCTCATCGTAATTACCAAGAGCATTTCCTTTTCCTCCGTCCATCCATGTTTCAACAAAAACAGCAATGCCTTCATGTAACCATCTAGGTGAATAATATCTTGGATTAGTGAGGTAACTGTAGAACATCGATATAGGATGATCGTTAGAACTCCTAACTTTGCCATTAAATAGTTTTTGATATAAGATGTCACTTTTAGTGGCATTATCTAATGCGGCTATATGTACAAGTTCATGATTCATTATTGAGAAAACTCTTTCACCTGCCACACTAGACTCAAAAGAATAATTCATCGGTGCAATGCATGTAGAAATAAAATTTTTGGGAAGAGATGTAGCTCCACCATTTCCATAATCTCCAAAATCTTGAAACATTACAAATATTTTTTCTCTTGGATTGTAATCAAATAAATTTCTATGAAAATCTAAAGCGTTGTGAGTACATCTAATAGCATGATTTAATACATAATCAAATTGTGGATCAACGCTAATAATATTAAAATCTTTTGTTTCTTTTTTTTTAAACTGTGAAAAAGTAAGGTTAATTGAAAAGGATATAAATATTAATAAACTAATTTTTTTTATCATATTGGAATTTATGGGTTTTTGTTCAAAAAAAAAAGGAGAAAATAATTTTTCTCCTTTTTTTCTATTAAATAATATATTTTTAAAATTCACCAAATCCAGCAGCTTTTCCAAAATCAGGAGAAGCTAACATCTTTCCAAAATCACCAGAAATTGATAATTTTTGAAATTCAGGTGAAGCCATCATTTTTCCAAAATCAGAGGAAGACATCATTTTTCCAAAAATTGGTGACGCTAGCATTTTTCCAAAATCAGAAGAAAGAGCCAGCATTCTAAATTCTGGTGCAGCCATCATTTTTCCAAAGTCAGGAGAAAGAGCTAGCATTTTAAATTCAGGTGCAGCTAACATTTTCCCAAAATCAGC
>TARA_B110000444_G_scaffold252130_1_pt1 | contig 17083 bp, 16 predicted proteins | sample TARA_B110000444 | Tara Oceans TARA_B110000444 (sample SAMEA4398370) | marine metagenome | biome: Polar Biome; feature: [SRF] surface water layer (ENVO:00010504); material: water (ENVO:00002006), including particulate matter (ENVO:01000060) such as... | depth 5 m | reverse complement strand
GAAGGTCATGTATCTCCGAAGTGGCTTCACCACATGAGCACTTCGGAATCTCCTCGTCGATTAAAAAATCAGGGATGATTTGAATATGTGAGTGCGAATGTAGCAACATGGCGACTCCACTCCAATTACCCGAGGTGCCACCTGCAGGACCATGGGAAGGATATGTGTTAGTTGTTATTTGGTTACCAATGCTCCTGAGAGTACTGTTTCTTGTAGTCCCATTCCGAAAAGCCATCGCTCAATTAGCACCGCATTCAGGTTGGGCTTTCAAACAATTACGAGAATTACCGGTCAAAGGTTTTGGAATATTAGCCTTGAATGAAGTTCTTGCATTCAGCATTCCGCCATTGTTAGTATTTGTTGTTCGAATGACGAGCGATCCCCTTGGATGGCAAAAATGGAGTGAAGTTACAAACACTGGCTACGCATTCCTGCTGCTGTTTTTGATTGTATGGATTTTCTTTGATCTACTACGAATTAGCAGAGTGCGCAGAATGATGAAAGCTGTGGAAAAAAGAGATATTTCCAAACTACGGAAAGTCGCCGATGCAGGAATCGGCGTTCGAAAATGGCTCAACAAATTCTCCGGGAAAGCAAAGAAGACCGAGGAAGAAAATGCTCAATCAGTATCCGAATCTGGCAAGAGTATTGCGAAAAGCTCGCTCGCTTTATGGGGCACTCGAATATTAGCGACACGTCGACTCACGCCACAAGGACTCCTTTCGGGCATTGCGTTTGGCGCAGCAATTGAAGTCGCTAAAGTTGGTGCAGGGAAATTAACCGATTCGGTCGACAAGAAAATGCAAAAAGAATTTGACAAAATTGCTGAAGTCAATACCTTGACGCTTCTCAAACTCTTACTACGAGATCTCTCTATGGGGATTCTTCCATTGATACTTCTCGCGTATTTACCGGTTCTTCTCGGATGATTTCTCCGCCATGTCTATGGAGAAGCGGCACTACCGTTGATACAGAGGGAACATCATGTCGTTGCTTATTCTCATGCGCCATGGACAATCGGTGTGGAATGCTGCGAATTTGTTTACCGGCTGGGTCAATGTTCCTCTGACACCAAAAGGAATTGAAGAAGCGATTGAAGGTGGCCGCAAAATTGCTCACATTAACATCGATGAAGTTCATACTTCTACGCTCATCCGAGCACAAATGACGGCAATGCTTGCACTGAGTGAACACTCAACAGACAAAACTCCGGTTGTTCAAACTCCTCAAATGGTTGAACTCACATCTGAATCAGGTGAGACTTCAACGGTCGACTGGTCAAAAAGCAACGGTCCATCAGAACATATTCTTCCCGTTTACATGGCTTCAGAACTGAATGAACGCATGTATGGCGACCTACAAGGCTTGAATAAGCAAGAAACTCGAATTAAATTTGGAGATGAACAAGTGAAGGTATGGCGGCGCTCCTATGATGTTCCACCCCCAAATGGGGAAAGTTTGGAATTGACTGCGAAGCGAACACTGCCATACTTTTCTTCCGCTATTCTCCCACAACTGGATAATGGAAAGAATATTTTTGTTGCAGCACACGGTAATTCATTGCGGAGTGTCATCATGGATATTGAAGGTCTTTCTCAAGAAGAAGTTCTTGGTTTGGAAGTTCCTACTGGAACCCCAATTGTGTACGAGCGCATCGAAGGAAACTGGAAGCGACTCGACAATTTTTGAGGATTTAGGATGCAACTTTCTTCACGGCAAATCAAAGGAATTACCCTCGTTCTGATTTTGAGCTCTCCTTGGTTATTGTGCCAAGCATGGATAGCGACCAGTGCTCCAGATGAAGTATGGACGACAATGCCGTTGTGCCCAGAAAACAGCGGTAATTGTGCCCACCTCGGGGGGGATGCTGACTTCCGAATGGACGAATCATACACGCTCACCATCAACCAATCAGCCGAACAAGTTAGGGAACGCTTCCAAGAGTATCTAGACGACTCAAGTGCAGATCTCTTGTTCGAAGAGGAACTGGACTCGGGAGATTATTATGCTCATATGGTTGAAAGAACCGTTTTTTGGCGATTTCCTGATGATGTCGCTTTGTTGGTAACTGTGATTGATGAGAATTCATGCAGTATTGAACTCCACTCCCAATCTCGCCTTGGCGGAGGTGACTTAGGAGTCAATCCAAAACGCCTCGACGGGCTCTATGAAGCACTCATTGGCTAGTATTGGCTTTGAGCTCTTCCCAACCGTAAGGTAATCCATCTTTATCAACCATAATGACGTTAATTCCGAGGCCACTCTTTCGAAAAGCAATCAACTGAATCTCATGTATCTTATGCCCACTGGGAGCTACGCCGAGAACGGGCAAATTATGGCGCGAAAAGAACGACCTACGTCGACTCTTCGATGGAACTGGTTGTGCTTCAGAGCCAACTCTGCGCCTCACACCTTCAACATCATCATACCAAGGAAGCGGCCCTTCGGGGGTGAAACGTAGACCGAGAATCATATCGACACCAGGGGTTTCTTGCGCAGCATCTGCATCCGCATGACTCGGAATTGCTGGAGCATTCGGGTGCGTGTGTAGCCAATGCGTAAAGCGACCAGCCCGTGAACCACGGGATGTTGAAAACATATCATCCGTCCAATCTTCAGGTAAGTGGTGAACAGAATAGGAATTGCCTCGGTTGACAATATGGGCTTCACCGATGATGAATCCCTGCCCTTGAAACAAGCCTTCGGTATGCTCACTGCTTTTGAACAGCGCTTCAACCTCGGGTACATGAGGCGCTTGTGCATCAATATCCAGCCCAACAAGAATTTCATCTGGCAATGCTTGTAATGCCCACCATACCAATTCCTCAAACAAATGCCCGGGTAAATGGATTTGAGCAGTGTAGGATTCTCTGCTTTGAAAAGACTCACGATTATAGGAGACCATCAGTTCCTCTAACCATGGTTCAACCATCGCAATCGCTTCTCCGAACCCTTCATGGTGAATGAAGGCAGCGGAACATGATGGGAGAAAACCTTTGAACAGGGTCGAGACAACCCCTCAACATGGCGAAGAAGAAAGGAGGTTTCGGCCGATTTCTTGGCGCACTCGCTGGAACGCCGTATGAACGTCTTTTGAAGCAGGTCGACAAACTGGCTTCTGAGCATGCGAACGATGACCGTAAACTTGCTCGAACACTCAAAAAACTCGTTACGATTGTAGCTGAAAACTATGAGGAAGAAAACATTGACGAAGAAGAACATGACTTGATTATTGAAGCCATTGAAGAGGCAGATCCTGAACGTCGTTCCTTTGGAAAACTATCAGAAGAGGAGGATTCTTTTTACTCCGGGGCTGTGCCTGATGCTCCAGAATTAAAACTTGGAAAGCGCAAGAGTCTCGACGACCTCATGCAATCAAAAGGCGATGAGTTTGTCGGAAGTTATGGGCGTGATGAGTTTGAAGAATTCAAATCCCGTATGACGGACGACTTCTTTGCCGAGTCAGATGATGCTATTCGAAAGGGAGACCATGAAGCACCCGTTGCAAAGGAAAACCGAGTTTTCGGAGATGAAAACGAAGAGTTGGAGCGACTCAAACAGCAAATTTCTCAAGAATCTGGTTTGGTTGACCCAAATGCCGAAGACGAAGATGAGGAAGAAGAAGTTGAGGGTTATTCTGTCGATGAAGACGGTGTCGAGTGGTTTGAAGATGAAGATGGCTACTGGTGGTATCGTGAAGAGGGTCAAGAAGACTGGCAGCCTTACGATGAGTGAACGTGATAGAACACGTTGATGTATTCAAGAAAAATCTCTCAAATCCGGTAAGTCTCCGGCTCGCCTTCGGCGTGCTTGAAGTTGATTACCGCGCCCTACGTGTTGCATTTCGGGCATATCTGGCTGTGCTCCACGTTGAGCCAATGCCTTCTTCCTGCGAACATCGCTGTATTGCCATGTAAAACTAAGTAAGAACAAAACACAAACCATCAGAAGTGTAGTCGTGTCTGAAGGTGTGAGGAGTTCTAATGATTGACCGGAAATCAAAATGACTGAACACATAAGCCCTAATGAACCCATCAAAGAAGAGACGAGGACAGGTAAAATTGTTCGAATCAGTCGAACTGCGAAAAACGCTACGATTGCCATTGACCCAGTAATAGCTTCACTGTCGACCACTTCAAATCCATTTTCGTTCAAAAAGTTGAAGATTCCACTGAAACTGATGTAGATGAAAAAACCAGCCATCATTCGAATACTCAACTGAACGGTCGCCGCTAATATTGCAGCACAAACAACAACCAACGCCCCCATGATGTATATTGTCTGGTCTTGGCGGATAGGGACGTCATTTGCCATCAACTGGGTATAGACAAATTCTGTAAGCGCCCAACCAATTCCAGCACCGGTGATAGCTGCAGCGAATTGAAGTTTTTCATGCCCTCGAAAAATCAAGTAAAGTGATAATAAAAGCATAACTGGTCCAAGAACCGGTCCTATATTTTCAATCTCTTGAAAAAGAGACGAACCAAAATCATCGACTCCACCCGTTGCCATGAGTAGGCGTTTAAGCGATGAGTCTTTAGCATTCTCTCCTGTTTAAGGTGCAAAATCAATGATTTGTGATTATGCCGGAATCGGCTGTTGGTCCCACCATGCCGGTGAGAGGAACCATCGGTCATCATCAACAGGACGATCGAGGAGTGGCAATCCAATGATGCCACCGTTAACCGTTAATCCTCCAGTCGGGTTCGAAGCACATGGACCAGGAAGGTAATCTTCACCAGTTTCGGTCAAATCAATTCGCAAAGCGTGGCCTGCGGGGAGAATAACATCGAGTGGATTGAACTCCATTAACATAGTATAGGTACTCAATGGAGCGGTGACCTGCGCTTCAAACCCTCCATCTCGATAACGGATGTCCATGGTTGCATGACCGAGCCTCATGTTGGTCGTGTCATCATACATAGTGGCGAAAATCTGACCACCATTGCACAGTTGAGTGGTCACGTCCAAATGCAACGTAGGCAGGCCGGAAATGTGAGTTTCATTTTCGAATACGGGACTGGTCATAGAGACCGATGAGCCCAAGCCACTGACGCTACCACTCGCTCCAGACCAATCACTTGCAAGGTCTTGAAGCAACAATTCAACATCAGCAGGCGGCCATGTTTCTTCAACGTGCCATCTTCCGTCATTGGTTTGAATCTGCACCATTGGCTCCGGTTCTTCTCCAATGTCCTTGAGGTAATAATTGAACCAGCCATAGAGTTCGACTGCCCAATCCATACGACTCATGTTTGGATAAGCCTCTTCTCCGTAACCTGATGAAAGTTCGTTATGACGGTCAGGCTGGTCGGGATAATTGTGAGCCCATTGACCCGAGATTGCACGGGCATTGATACCAGCGTCTCGTAACAACTGATAGGTCGGGAAGGCGTGATAAGGATCGACGTTCCAGTCTTGCAAACCCCAAACCAAGTAGACACTGCCTTTGTAATTCTCAAGGACATCAGGCAAGTGGCGCCTTTCATCCCAATAGTCCGACCAATCTGCTCCTCCAACTTCTGCCCAACCCCACGTGCTCCATGGGTTGAGAGGGCCAACCAAGTCATCACTGCACACTCGCATATCGTCCGAGGTCAAATCGGTCGTTGCGGCTTGATAGGCAGCATCGTAGCCCATTGCACGAGCTTCGGAAGAACCGTTTCGATAGAACATCTCTTGCACTCCTATTGAACCTGAAATAGGCACGATTGTCTTGAGGTGTTCCGATGGGTTTTGGGCAGCCTCCCAATTGGTGGTTCCGGCATATGATTTACCCATCAACCCGACATTACCGTTTGACCAGTTCTGCTGCCCGAGCCAATCGGTAGCTGCTTGAATGCCGACTTGCTCACCAAGGCCCTTGACGTCTTGACAATGCGTTGATTGCCCAGTTCCGAACGTTGAGGCTTGAGCAAAAGCGTAACCGTGCGGCAAGAATGTATCGTACACCCACTTGCCAACACCGCCATCAGGAACTGTGTTCGGAGAAGAATCGTCACCGACACCCGGCATGCCTTCTCCACCGAAGTCATAGTACGGATGGATGGTCATAATGACTGGGATTTTTGTGCCTTCAGGGACATTCGGAAGCCAAAGTGCAACGTGCATTAATGCTGGACCAGGAAAACCTACATCTTGTTCACTTGCAGGTAGTTCAACTTCGATGAAATGTTCGGTATAGGGCAGTGCTTCATACGTTCCATTAACAGGTAATTGTGCCCGTAAGGTATCCATTGGCAGATCCATCGAATGACGTTCTTGAAGTGGTGTATTCCACCACTCTCCGCTGAACTCATCTTCGGTGACACTGTTCATCAAAGACTCTCCAAAAGTCATCGCCAAGAGTAAGAAAACAATGGCTATAGCGACGGTCGAAATGGCTGAAAGATTCAGTTGACGGCGGCCTTCTCCATTGGATTCAGCCTCATGAGAAAGATGGGTTGATTGAGGCAACAATACGGCCTCGAGAGTATCCCCCACATCCGCATCGGAGTCCTCAGCCATATACGTTCCAAACGTTCGACCGTCATGAGCATGACGCTTGCTCGCTCAAGAATTGGCTTCAGCCGCTTCACGAGCTTTTCGGGCGTATGTGAAAGAGCGAATACAGGCAAAAGTGTAGACTCCACCCATCACCAACATCAGTAATTGCGCTATTGTGGATGCAGAAAAGTCGGCGGAAAGAAGACCCTTCATACCCATTGCGCCACCTAAGAAAGTGAGTAGCCCAAAGACGACGGCGATGTGCATCCAAAAGTGTGAGCGCTCAGGTTGGCGTGTTGCCATGATGCTCATTGCAATCAATGGGATTCCGAAGAATGCGGGAATAAGCGAAGTCATGCTGCTCATCCCAGTTCCGAAGTAAAAGCCGATGCCTTCAACCACCAATGCACCACCAACAAGAAGCGTCAATCGAGGTATATTTTGTCCTAAGAATGTAAAATCACTCATGATTGTGGCGGGGTTCGATGACTTTTGACAGTGCCGGTAACCTCAGCGACCAAGCGAGCGATTCATGGGGGGGTGCTTCCTCGGCGTAGCATGAAAGGACGCTTTGCTTTGCTTCTCGTTCTGAATTTACTCTTGATGAGTTGTGGAGGCATTGGCTCTGTAGTTGCCGATGAGCAGCCCGCATGGCGGTCTGTTGGCATCGATCCGAGTTTATGGGTCGACGGACCTTTAGAAGAAGAAACTCCGATGAAGTATACGTATCAAGGTAATGCCATTTTTGAAATCGAAGTCTCCTATGTTCCATCCCTTGGCTCTTCAAGGGAATTCGGCACAATTACACTTGAATTGTTTGAGCAATGGGCGCCGATTACGACAGCGAACATGATTAAAAATGTGGAATCTGGGATCTATGATGGTATCTTTTTCCACAGAGTGATTGATAATTTCGTAACTCAATCGGGCGACCCGACCTGTAAAAGAATTGGACTCTATCCTGTAACGAGCCTTGAGTGCGGTAGTGGTGGAACTGGCACAACCATTCCTCTAGAGCACGATGAAAACCTCTCACATGTTGACGGAGCCATTGGAATGGCTCGAGGTCAAGAAGAAGATTCTGCTGACTCTCAGTGGTATATTGCGGAAACGGAAGCACACGGATTAGATCCGGAGAATCGAGAAGATGGGGGCTATGCTACTTTTGGGATCGTTCGAAACGGCATGACACACGTCACTGCAATTGCAGCAGTGCCCACAACGGATGACCCTTCAGGAAGTGAGGACGTGAATAATCCGTTCTCTTCTGCAGGTCGACCTGTCAATGAAGTAACCATTCTTTCCGTCTCCATGACTGGTGTTTCTGACCCAGATGGAACACTACGAATGGTTTCACAAGTTGCCGAGGAAGAATCTGGATTTTCTGCTTGGCTTAAGGACGCTTCAGGCGTTCTCTTCACAGGTTCCTTTTTGCTCGGTGCAGCCGTTGTTCTTGGTGGCTTGTTCTATGCCCGAACCGCCCCTCCACTGACGCTTGATGAGCCTGATGTCAATGTCTCACTCGATGCGGTTTTATTGGATGGTACACGGTAGTTCAATGCTACAAGTTTTGACATTCTACATCTAAAACGACGTGCCAAACATGTGGGGAAAACCACTTGACCTGTTCAAGATGGTTTGCGGTAATGCTCCATTGGCGCCCGTTACGTTGAGCAAGATGATTGAGTGTTTCAAGCGTCGATTGTTTCCATTGTTCGAGTTCTTTTTTATGAACATTCATGTGGATGTGAAGCCATCCACCACCCGGTTTGAGGCAAAGCAGTGCATGTTCCCAAACTGCTTCGGATGACGGAAGCAGTCCCAGGTGACAACGGTCGGCTTGACCGTAAAGTTTAGGTAAAGTCTCTTGATTATCACCTTGATGAATGGTCACTTTTTTGTTGAAACCGTTTGCTTCACAAGCCCACTTCAATCCTGCAATTGAATCCGGATTGATTTCACAAGCATGAACGTGTTTCGCTCGACTTCTCGACGCCATGTGTAGCGTATAGTATCCGACACCTGCATAGGCATCAACAACGACTTCGCCTTGCATGTCCATGACGCCAATCCGTCGCCTTTCTGTCACGTTACCAGACGAAAACATGACTTTCGTTGCATCGAACCCAAACTGAACGCCGTGATCCAAAAATTCGACCCAACCATCCGTTCCAAACAACATTTCCGTTTGCGAGGTTCGGTGTTGGTCTTTTGCAATTGGATGTTGGCGAGCGAGGCGATCACCTCCGAGTGCCTGAGCGACGTGATGCCAAAACGTCTCACGCTCATTCAATGAGATTTGATTCAACAAGTTAAGCCACTGCTCGGATATGAAGGCTGTTTCTGGGACCACAACCAAGTCTCCAAGCAGTTGCCATTTTTGAGGTATGAAAGGAAGGTATGCGTCATAGGGTTCTGCTATATGTTGCGATAACCAAGATTTCACGAGACGGCATAACCTGTCATGCGGATTCTTCGAGAGTGCGGCACGAGTCAAAGAAATCTCATCGAACTGAATTTCGAGTTTCAATGTTGAAAGAAGAATCTCTCGAATCTCTTTTTCTTGTACATCAACTCGGATTGGAAGAGCGAGCATTTCGCCGACAGTCTGCGGTTTCCATGTTGAATCGAACATTCCTTTTTCTTCAAGAAGTTGATAGACAGCCTCTCCTTTTCTCCGTAAGCAAAGAACGACTTTTGCCTTCACAAAGAGGTCTTTGGAATCGGACATTATCGATGCGAGGAGAGCAACGACTTTGAACATGGCGTGATAACCTCTGCCTATGTCGGATAGTCGCGGGCAGCATACTGTGTTGGGTAATTCAGTTGCCATACTGATGGTCTTACTGATGACTTTGCATCTTTACTCGCCCTATGCCTCTGCTGCGAACATGCAGGCATGCGACATACCTCCACCCAATTCCCACGCTGGAAACTGCGATGAATATGACAGCAGTGAGGACCTTACTCCTTTCCAACAAGACTGGATTGAAGGTACATACGATTTTACATTAGAAAGCACTTCGACCATACGCTTAGACTTAGTTTGGGCACTGCGTGAGTTTAATCGAGATGCGCTCGGATTGGGCAGCATCCCAAACATCGACCTCGCCTTTGCTGCTGATGGCATGGATGAGAATGATGGCGCTCCTGCTGACATGATACGTGACCAATTCACTCGAGATATCGGGAATGGAGTTACTGTCGAAGATAAACTCATCACTGAAATTAACAAAGCGATTAAGAGTTCTGTCGAGAGCGGTTTTGGTAGTGCAAATACAACGACGGGTTATTTTGACTCCTATACGAACGCTGGCGTAACCGTTGCCTGCACAACCGATCCTGCTATCGATTCCTTTGACGAAGGGGCAGCAGTGAACAATGTGTTTGAACCGCCAATTTGCCTCAAAAGCACTGTTTATATTTCAATAGATGAATCAAAGTTTAACCTCCCACCCAGCTCAGATTTAACCTTAGAACGGGCTTATCAAGGGCTTTTGGCAATGGGTGCTGAGGTGAAGACAAAGTTTTCTTTCAATGGATTACCAGGTCACAAGTCCTCCTATTCGATTAGCCCTCAACCCTATGCAACGGTCAAAAGTGTTGACGAGAATGGCACCCGCGCTGCTCGCCCCGGACCGCCAGCATACTTTGCTGGTGAGTGGGAAATCGATAACCGAAATGCAGGCGTAAGCGATGGAAACCTTTCTCTTCCAATTGAAGTGGAAATTATGCATCGGAATCGAACGGATACTTCCACGGTTACTATTCCTGCAAATGAAAAAGCCCTCGACTTTCAAATAAAACTCGATTTATCCATAGAATCTTCCGCCACGCTTGAGTTCCTTGTTGCCTTGCATTATCTGGATGAGGCAACGATGACAGATTGGGGTATTTCGATGATGAGCGATTCAAATCAAGCGTCCATGCCCCAAGTGACATCTGACGGCATACGCCTTGCGTATCACAACGGTATAGTCAACATGTCCAACATCACAAGCCAGTTCCCAGTCTCTACAATTGCCGAAGGCGTTTCTTCAACTGTTGCGGGAATGGAAACCATTCTCATGAATGATATGGAATGGATTTCTGATTCGGTTTCAGAAGGGATTGTAGGAGCACCCGGAGGGCTCAACTTCACCCATCGCGGTAGCTCTGGATGTACCGAGCTTGTAGCACCGACTGAACCCCTAAACTATTGCTTAAAAGGTCCAAGTGCAATGTCCTATGAAAACCCGGTCTATCTCAAAACAACCAGCCAACCGTTTTCCATGAGATTACTGGATATTTTGATAGAAAATAATGAACAAGAAACTGTGGAAGAAATTCTTGTAGAACTTACCAATCTAGATTTCCAACGATTAATGAATTCTGGAATCCAAATAGAGACTGTACTGGACAGCAGTTACCTTTCTGCCATCATTCCAAGTAACTTACCTCCCAGTGAACTGACACTGGAAATCATTCTTCCTGACTGGATCCGAACCAAAGATAATCAAGACCGTATCACACTCAAAGATTCCCTGTATGGTGATGATCAAATGAACATCTCATTTGCAGGAACTTCCCCCTATGACTGGCGAAGTGTGATAAAAAATGACAACAATGAGGTGGCTTGCTTATCCAACCAATCAACATGCATTACGAATTCAATGAATATCGATGCAATGTCCTTCCGTTTCAATGAATGGGACCGTTCTGTTAATTTTGAATTCGGCATTGATGCGAATGTGGCTATGCACCGTATTGGCATCCCTGAAGACAGAATCCCTAACTACGACGAGCACAGTGTTTCAATGGCAGCACTTCCATCTGACCTCTTACGATTGGGAATAGACCTCTCAAACCGACTTGACTCCCCCTTCAATCGTACAATCGACCTCGGATTCCTATGCGACATTAATGAGGATGAAGCGTTTAATCTCACCATATGCAGTGAAAGTATCACATTCACATTAACCAGTGTGGGGCTTGTTGAATTTGTGGAACGTGTCGGCGTAGTTTTAACCGATTATGTCAAACAGTCGATTCTCTTCTTGACTTCACAAAATGAATCGCGATTCAAAATGGTTGATTTGGGTGCATTTGAAGTCCAGTTTGAATTGGCCAATGTTGACGCAATTGACCCGTCACAAGGGCCTGTGATGAACGATAACAAAGGCATTCGCCTTTCGATGAAGGTTCCTAAAGTCATGTTCAAGTTAGCAGTCGATGGGGACATTGGAGAAATGTTCTCAGGAGACTTCAACTCCGCAGAATTATCACTCACCACAAATGCTCTTCGCCAAACGATTCTTTGGCCGATGACCTCGATGCTTCACTCCTTCTCCAACGTATTAGCCAACGGCGTTATTTCTTTGTCAGGTATTACTTCTCCAACAGATGATTCCTCAGTCCCTCCTTACAGCATACCGCTCTCCACTGGTTTTCTCAATGAGGAATTCAAACTCGGCCCCAACGGTCCAATCACAATTCAATTGCCAAAGGGAATACGACTCCTTGACTTAGAGTCATCAAACGGATATATCGAAGAGCGAAGAGTGGATGGACGTCAAGAAATCACTTACAACATGCCTTATGGCGATCTTGAAGACAACATTTCCTTCCGAGTTCAGGTGACCTGGTTCTTCTTTTTCTTGTTCTTATGGAAATACATGGCCATCTTCGGGATCTTATTCCTTCTCGGCGTTCGAAGATTCAGGAAAAAGCGAGCACGAAAGAAAGCAAGACGTAATTATTCTCAAGCACGCTCAGCAGATAAGGTAAGTATTAATCAAAATGAATTTGCAGATTTGTCAGGGTTCCACAGCAAGGGGATACATGGAGACATGGAGTCATTGAAAGATTACTCAGGAGAAGCAATTCCATCACTCCCTCCGCGTTCCGGTTTCGGTATCAGTGCAGTGCAGCAAACTGAGATAGAAGATGACGTGTTTGATTGATCACAGTTGCATCGCTTCATGAATGCGCTGAGCCAGTGAAGGGCCAATACCCGGCACTGTTTTCAGATCTTGAAGAGAGGCATGAGCAATGCCTTGCCGTCCACCAAAATGACGGAGCAAATTTTGCATTTTCTTCGCCCCTAACCCTTCAACTTCTTCCAAGGGGTCATGAAGGCGACTTCGACTTCGCCTCTTGCGATGAAAGGTATTGACAAAACGATGTGCTTCATCCCGTGCATGCACCATTACCCTTCCTTTTCGGTCGAGAATAATTGCTGGTTGGTTGTTACGATACACCGTTTCTTCACGTTTCGCTAATGCCGCCAATTCAAAACGCCCCTGAAGTCCGTGTTCATCGAGCAATGAAGAAATGGTGGAAAGATGGGTTTCTCCTCCATCGATAAGAACCAAATCCGGCCAGTCACCTTGACGTTTCAACCATCGTTCTACAACTTCCCGCATCATCCTTAAGTCATCCATGGCATCACTTTTCACAGTATACTTGCGGTATTCTTTCTTTGTTGGCCGACCGTTCCTAAAGGTCACACTGGCGCCAACGCGCTCATCCCCTAACAGTTGAGCCATATCAAAACAGACAATGTGATCAAGTTGTTCCAAACCAAGTACTGCTGCCCCCTCATCTGCAGCTCTTTGTTCAAGTGAGCCACTGGTACGGTTACTCAAGCGAACAACTTGAATCTCAGCATTTTGTTGAGCGAGGGTTTGTAATGTTACTAAATCCCCACGAACGGGCGTTCGAACTTCCACTTTCGAACCCCTTCTTGATGAGAGCCATTGCTTTGTACCATCATCAAGAGATTCTGGCGTGAGTAAAAGTCGAGGAGGAGTGCGGTTCGCATAGTGCTCAGAGATGAACATTGAAACGGTTTCACCGCTGTCTCCTCTGTGTAGCATTGGCCACACTTCTTGACCTTGGACAACACCGTTATTGGCGTGGATGACGACAACTGTAGCAAGATCTCCTTGTACTGCTATACCGAGAGCATCACAATCTCGATACACCTTGCTGGAGACAACATGTTGCGCAGTCGTGGCCCGAATTGCTCGTATCATGTCCCGACTTTTTGCCGCCTTTTCAAAATGCATTTCGTGTGAAGCAGTATCCATTTGAAGAGCAAACTCTTCCAACAATTCAACTGCATCTCCATTCAAAATTCGCATCGCAGCATCGACACTTTCTGCATACCCTTCTCCGGAGATACAAGGACCAGAACAAAGGCCAATGTGCATTGAAAGGCAGCCTTGAGGAAGGAGTTCCTTACAATCGCGAATTCCGAACTGACGTCGTAAGAGTTGCATCACTTGTTTAGCTGCACCTACATTTGCAAAAGGACCCCACCTTGAACTACCTTTAGGGGGATGGCGAGTATACATAATTCGAGGAAACTCATCTCCAGTCAATACCAAAAATGGAAACGATTTGTCATCTTTAAGCATCGAATTATAACGTGGCTTATGCTGCCGAATTAATTCTCTTTCGAGGATTAATGCTTCTCCTGGAGAGGGCGTCACCATGCATTCAACAGTTTCTGACCTTCGAACCAATTCTGGAATCATTTGCCGGTCGGGATTCGTCGCAAAGTAAGAACGAATCCGTTCATTGAGCCGTGTTGCTTTACCAACATACAGGACTTTTCCCTTCACAGATTTGAACAGATAGACACCTGGTTTCTTCGGAAAATCAACCGAAGAGAGGGTCACAGGCATGGGATTGCCTTCATGCACACCCACATAAGGCAACCCATTGAGCAAGAGTCCCAATACTCTCTTCAACATACTTCCAACAAAAAACGAATGCTGATTCTGCGTTGCTTGGAGTCGTTATCTTGTTCGTAGGCCCCTTACTTGCGACCCTGAATTCGCATCTACATGTAGATTTCAATTCGTCAATTAAGCCCATGTGATGTGGCTGTCGACATACTTGGCGACTTGCTTGTATCCAGCAAACCAATAGTAAAGCGTAAGGGTGACGATACTGAGAACACAGATTTTAACCCATATTCCAAACAGCCCCATTGGCGTTCCAGTGAATTGTATAGGTCGGCCGTCAATTCGGACATTCTTGGCCCATTTGTTGAGCAGCATACATTTGGCCCAAGGGAAACCAAAACCAAGAGTGAGGACTTTCAAAAAGAATCCAATAAGTTTCGTGAAAAACAATCCGTATTCAGCGGTTTGAATAGCCCATTCTCCACCACCGCCCATTGGCATCTGTCCCATTTCTTGCATAGGCGCAGCAGCAGCAACGGGTGCAGCAGCTATCGCTGGTTCAACTGCAACAGGTTCAGTAACAACCGGTATTTCTGCAACCGCTGGTTGTTCAACGACTGGGGTTTGAACAGCGACAGGTTCAGCACTGGACTCTTCTTCATTTGGCACCCATTCTGTTCCGTTCCACATCCATTTCCCGTCTTCGCTAACTTGTTGCATGAAGTTCCATCCTTGAAACCACTATATGATTGCTTTGACGCTAATTTAGCGGTTATTCTCGCGCTTTTTAGAATATTGAAGGAAACATCATTTTAATAGGGGTCCCGTACAATTTAAAGTTAAGGTGAACTAAAATGAGCGGACAATTAGCACGAATTGGATTAATAGCAAGCATGTTATCAGTAGTAGGATCTTTGTATCTTTACTTTATTAGCGGAGACGAACAACTGGGTATATTTGTGGGTCTATGGGCTCCAACCCTTATCCTTGCCACCAAGGAAATTGAAGAGTGGCTCGAAAGCAAGTCATAAGCTGCACTGCAAGGTAAAGCAACCCTCTGAAGTGGGTTTGATTCAAAGGTATTCCAGAGCAATCAACGCTTCTCGAATGTAAAGAAAACCACTTGCAACAATGGCGATGAGAATCCCGTTGCGAATAGTGTTTGACTTCCACTTCTTGAGCCATCGCTTGCCAAGTTGTACTCCGAGGATTGCGGCAAATACAAGGCCTACGATAAGGAGGCCGGCATCGAGTATCTGCCAACCTCCCAGTGCTACATAGACTGGAATTCGAGTGACATCAACAACCAGTGCCAATACGGCTGCTGTTGCAGCATATTCGGCCTTGTCAGGTAATCGCTTTTGCAAAAACATAGCACGTAGCGCCCCTTGATGGCCGGTTAAACCTCCAAAGAATCCGGAACCAAACCCTCCGATCCGATCTTCCGCTTCTGGAAGGCGGAAATCTGTCCAGCGCTCCGTTACTGACAGCAACGGCAAGAGCACAAGAGCAACGCCGACAAGAAGCAGTAATGGTTCAGCTTCAACTACGGTATTGAGCAATGCTCCGATGAGGGCACCAGCAATCAATGCCCAACCGAATCGACGCACTGCTGTATAATCGACACTCTCTCTCAGCACTTTCAATTTCCAAGCATTGTGTGAACCATGAACAATTGCAACCACTGCTACTGCCTCGTGAGGTTCAAGCCAGAGAAAGACGACCGGTGTAATCATTGTGGCCAAGCCAAAACCAGCAGGTACAGTCAATGCTGCAGCGAAGAAAGTCGCGGTGAGACTGAACACAATCAGGCCACCATCCATGCATCGCGCTGTTCAAACAACACCATAAGTGTAAGCACCATAGATTTCGACGGAGGCTAAAACACCCTCTCCAAAATAAACTTTTTACGGCCGAATATTGAGCAATGGTTATAGGTCAATGCGAGGGGAAGACCTCACATGAGTGATAGAAATTTAACACCATATTTTTTGACAATTGGGCCTGTACTGTTAGTTGGAGCATTTATGATGTGGCCAGCATCTGAAGCTATTGGAGCGCGTGGAACGCAATCACTCGTTGATGCGATGGATACGCTCATGCCGCTCCTCATTGCTGGAACTCTTGGAACCATTATGGTCTTGGGCGGTGTATATCTGCTGATTTCTGAAATGATGGAAAATACCAGTGGCATGAATAAACAATTACTCAGTATTGCGGGCGTCTTGATTATCGTGACCTTGATGGCCTTCGTTACCGGAATGGGCAGTAACGTAACTGTCATCAATGAAGCAGACAGAGAAATCGATGCTGATGATGAGGCATTTGCCTACGAATCTGAAGAAGACCGTACAGATACCCTCAACAACGCCTTTGATGCTGGAAACACTGTTTGGCAGATGTCTCCCGTGACCTGGGGATTGTCTCTCGTGCTCATCGGTTTAGTATCGTTCATGATGAAGCGACCTGAATCTGCAATGGATTATGTTCTACCAGCACTTATGCCGCTAGGAACTGTTTTCCTGAGTCTACCAATCCTCAACAACCCTGGAATGTTCAACCTCGTGTTCCCAATTACGCTCCTGGTTCACATCATCATTGGTGGCCTCATGCTTACAGGAAACCTCGAAGTCCCGGGCTCATCTGAGGAGAATGCTTGAAATGGATTGGAAAACTGAGGCACTGAACCCAAAGTGGTGGCTTGTCATCACAGCCTTGATTCACACCGTTGTCGGCGTACTTATGGAATTGGACCCGGATAACGACAACGAATTGATGGTCGCAGGAATCATGCTCATCATTCCCGTCTACATGCTCTACGCCGCCTTCATGAACGAAGGGCGAGCACAGGCACGTTTGGCTGCCGTGATCGCTGGACCGATCTTTGTGTGGTTCGTCCTGTGCATAACCCTCGGCCTCCAAAT
>TARA_B110000444_G_scaffold260831_1_pt1 | contig 17091 bp, 6 predicted proteins | sample TARA_B110000444 | Tara Oceans TARA_B110000444 (sample SAMEA4398370) | marine metagenome | biome: Polar Biome; feature: [SRF] surface water layer (ENVO:00010504); material: water (ENVO:00002006), including particulate matter (ENVO:01000060) such as... | depth 5 m | reverse complement strand
TACACCAATTTCTTGATAAAATTCTACAACTTTATTTAATTTCACTTTTTCAACTTTAACAGTTTGTTCGCTACTATTAGGGTTTAAAACATTAGAAACGACAGAGTTAAATTGTTCAATGATAAAAGCTTTACCTTTTATATATGGTTTGGCTTTTTTATAAGATATAGTATTAGCAAAATCCTCTCCATATATTTTACCATAAGTAGGCGAACCTTTTCTAATATCTATTAAGTTTAACATAAATTCATTAGAAGTTTCCGCATTGTAATACCTAATCATACCTGTCATACCTGGTTCCCAATAAAAAGGCATGTGTTGTTTATAAGTACTATTTATAATAGTATCATAACTTTCAGGAAGATAAGTAGTTTCGTAATCTTTTAAAGTTAAATCAAAAGCATCTGAAGGGTTTTCAGAGAAAACGTGATCCAATGCAATAACATTCATAGTAACAGCCTGGATTATATGTTCTAAAACCATAACCTCCTCTAGTTGATTTGGAATATCTGGAAGTTTTCCTAGTTCAGCAGCAGTTCTTGCTATTGCATTAGTTTGAGAATTCATAGCTTTAAACAAAAACAACATTTGACTTGGAGATATTATTCCACTTCCTTTAGGACCTATTTCTCTTAGTTTTTTAATTAAAAGATCATAAGCTATTTTACTTTTAATACCAACCTCTTGTATAGCCTCAATTTGTTCATCAGTATACATTACGCCTTTTGGTGGTTTAAAAACCCAATCACTAAACTTAGCTTTACCTTTTATACTTGATTTTTTAACTTTTTTACTTGGTTTTAAAGTTATACCAGGATTTTCATATACTAAAGCATTAGGCATAGAAATATATCCTTCTTCACCTTTCTTAGGTACTCCTTCTAATATATTATTATTTAAATCAGCTACGTTTTCTATGACCCCATATCTTTGGTCATTATTACTATTTTCTTTTAAACCTATAAATTTAATATCTATTAAGCCATTTGCAACCCAACCACCTCTACTGATTTTACTAGCTGATGTAAAACCGGGTGCATAATACAGTAAAAATTGCTCTCTACCTAATTGCTTCGCTATAGTATTTAAGGCTACTCTTGCATTAATTAAATCGTCTTTACTATTATAACTAAATTTAACGTCTGTATAACCAGCTGCTTCCATTATACTACCATAAGCATTTACCTCTATGGTTTCTTGCATTTTATTAGCTATAAATTCATTTAATTTAAAGCCATCTAATTTTTTAACAACTTTCTTACCAGCTACTTTATCATGTATAGGTTGTAATTCTTCTGCTATTTTTTTAATCTGTGAGTCATTTAATAAATTTGTTCCAGCAAAAAGATTATTTATAAACCAATCCATGTTACCTTCTGCAAGATTTAAATATTCTATAGCTTGAGTACTTCTTAAAATAGAACCAACTTGCTCTTGTATTTGTATAGGAAGATTTCTAATTTCTTTAGTTGAAGATCTGAATGAATCAAATGATTTTTGTTCATTAGATTTTTTATCAATCTCATTTGCAATATTGTTTAAAACTGTTTTAACACCAACAGCAGTGTTAATATCACTATCTGGAGTAAGTTGTATAAGATTTTTAGGATCTGATGCAAATTCATCTATAGATTGTTGTGCTATTTCTGTAGTTATTTCTGTTGCATAAGAATTTTGTCTTTCTCTTAAAGTTGTATACTTAAATCTGCTAGAAGTGTGGAAAGATGTCCATGCAGCTCGTGATGGAGCTTTAATTCTAAAAATTCCTTTAACAAAATAAGTTGTTTTTCCTGTATCAGGATTAACTTTTTTAACTTTTTCTTGACCTTTTTTACCAGGTATTCTTGTTACTTCAAAAAGCTTTGGAGTACTTCTAGTAAATTTTCTTTTTATTGTTTCTAAAGAATATGCAGCAATAGCACCTTCGTAACTTTGTTCTATAAATTTTAAGTATTCAGGACTAATAACAGTTTTACCATCTACTTGAGAAATCGTACCCATACTAGCTTTGACAATATTCCTAGCTTTTGTTTCTATTATAGTTTGTATAACTTCTAATATTCTTTCTGGACCTTCTGAAATTATATCTTGTTCATTAGCATATAGCTCTTGAATAGCGGTTATAACCTCATCTTTAGCTTGTTTAACTACTTCATCTTTTACAATACTAAAATCAGAAAAAGATTTCATTGGTCTTACTTTATCTGTATTTTCGCCTAAAACTACTGATTCATCAATAGGTTCAATGAGTAAGTCTTCAACTCTTTGAGCTGCCATTAGTAAATCATCGGGTATATATTCTAAAAGTCTTTCATTAAAAAAAGTATTAATCCAAGCAGGTAATGAATCATTTTTATTTTTATCATAAGTACTAACAAGACCTTTTATACCTCTATTACCTTGTGAAAAACCTTTAATAATATCCCTTAACCCTTCATCAGTTATAATTCTTTCTCCTTTACTATTTTCTAATGTATAAAAATTTACAAAATCTTTTGTTCCCGGTATTCTAATACCTTTTTTTATTCTACTTTTAATTTCATTTTCCCATTCCAAACCAATTAACAAACCAGCTGTGTCGGTTTTTCCATACTCTTTTAATATATTATTAGTCTCTTCAAATAAAGATTGTTTAGATTCTTGTTCTTTTGCAGCTTGTTTTCTAGTTGGTTTTTTAAAACGTTTATCAAAAGACTCAGGAGCAATTTCTTGTTGTCTAGCTATTCTATCTTCTTCTTTTATAGCATTTATTTCTTCAATAAAAGCACTTCTTGCTTTTCCACCTTTATTGTAAACTTTGTTATAAGATTTTATAAAATCAAAAACATCTTTACCGGTTTCAAATTTAAGCGAACTAGGTATAGGTTTTCCTGTCAAAGCTCTAAAAGCTTTTGTTATAATATTAATAATATTTTGTAAAATACTATCACTAATATCTATACCATCTCCTTTTCCATCTATTTCTTTTGTGACTTTAAAAAGTTGCATTTCTTCACTGATCACAGTCATAAATTCATCAAACTGCTTTTTCCCTTTATAAGCTTTGTCAAACCTTTTGTTTATTCTATTAAAAACTACTGAAGTCATTTTACCAGCTTTAACTTGTTGAGCTAAATATGAGTTAAGTTCTTTGTATAGGTTTTCAAAAACTTGAGGATTATTTCCTATAACCTTAGTTAGCACAGCGTGTAACAACTCATGATTTGCAGCTAAAGCATTTTTAACAGTACCGTCTGCGTTTGTTTTAGATTCATTGTCTAATATAATTTCTTGACTACCATCTTTTAAAACTAAAATATTTCCATTAGCATCTGTAAATCCTTTTTTAATTTGATTTATTACATTAGCTCTATCTTGTTCATTTAATCCATCTAAACTTTCTATTAAGCCTGCTGCTGCTTTTTCGTCAACCATTAAATTCCAAGCAGCTTGCGCTTGTTTTGTTGTTTCATAAGTTTCAGAATTTAAACCATCAATTCCATTAGCAAAAGCTTCCATTAACTTTGTATCTTCTTTGCTTATCTTAATCAATTGATTTTTATAAGCTAATTTTGTTAACTCTGCTTTACGGTTATTTATTTGAGCTTTAACAGATTCAGGTATTAATTCTTTGGCTACACCTTTGTATTGTTTATTTAATGCTTGAATTTCCATTAAAGCTAAAATAGCTTCCTCTTTATCTTTAGCATTAGTCATGTTGTTAGGAAGCTGCATATGAGCATTTCTAGCATCTCCTATTGAATTGATTTTATCTTTTTTTTCTTGTTCAGTAAGAAAATCGCTTTCCATAACAGCATCTTGCATTTCTTTGTAAAACTGTTCTGAATTTTGATCACTTCCATATTTAGCTGATATTTTAGCTACAGTAGTTCTATATTCAAGCATTCCTTGTCTAACAGCTCCACCAGCTATAGGAAGAAAGGTTCCAACCGCAAGACCTTGCAATGCTGATTCGTATAATTCACCTGCATCAAAAACATTTTTACCACCAGAATATGTTTCACCAGCTTGACCAATTATACCTTGACCTGTTTCAGTTATAGCTTCAAAAAAACCAGATTGACCAGCGGCAAGAACTGTTTGCGCACCACCTCTAAAAGCTTTAGCACCTTCTAATCTAATTAACGATCCAAAAGCTTTCTTACCTAATAAAAGAGCGGCAACACTTTTCTTTACACCAATATATTCTAAAGCTCCTCCAGCTATACCTTGCATAACACCCAGTGCTTTTTTATCTTTATTTTCATTCATTATCCTCATCAACTGATCATTGGTAGGTTCTTCGCCTTCAGGTATATCAAATTCTTTCCGTGCAATAGCTTTTAAATTAGCTCTATAACCACCACCACCTTCTTGCATTGCAGCACTAACACCGTATGTTAGCATAGCTAACGGTATTTGCAACACGTTTTGTGTTATAGAACCTACTAAATCATTAGCCGTCATTCCATCTTCATCAGTAAATTCATTAGCTTTAGTCCATTGACTCTTCCACTCTAATTCATTTAAATAATCAAGGGTTTTATTTAAGGACTTTTCACTACCTTCTTGAAGTTCAGTGTATTGATTTAACCATTCTCCAGCGGTTTTGGTTTGCATGCTAGCTGCTCTAGTTCCTTCACCGATAACTCTACTAACATCATCAGTTAGTTTTATTTCTCCTGAATCTAATTGTGCTTTTATTTCATTTAAGTTTTTGACATTTTGTGAATTAGCCGATCCTTTTACACCTGAAAGAATGCTTTGAAAGTTTTCATTAAGAGTTCTACCAAATTGATCAAGGTTTTCGCCTATGTTTCCAAAAGCACCAATATCTTTTTCGCTACCTTTATAACCCAACGCTTGTCTTTGTAGGTTTCTAAACTGACTTGCAGCAGCTTGTCCAGTTGTTTCTTTTATATCGTTCATTATACCTAAGTATTCTGAACTTTTTGATAATTGTCCTTCTAATTTTTCATTAAAATAAACATCAAATTCTTGCTGAGCTTTTACAGCTTCATCGGCATTACTTAAGTCATATTTTTGAAAGATTTCATCTCTTTGTTCTTTTACTTCAGGTAAAATAACTTGTACAGCTTCAGGAGCTAATTCATCTTGAAGTCTAGTATTGTTTTTTATTAAATAACTAAAAAGTTTTGAAGACTTATCTTTCACAAGTTCACTTTCCTCACCTTCATCTTTAAATCCTATTTCAAAACCAAGATCTTTAGAGGGAGTATAAGTTTTGTCAAATTCTAAAACTTGTTGTTTAATTTTTTCTGGTTTTGCAACAATGTTTTTGTACATTGATTTTTCCAGAGAATCTAATGATTCCCAAGAACGTTTTTCCGAACTGGAAACCCCATCGAGCGCTTTCTCCTCTTCTACAACCGCACCCGGTGTTGTAGATGTTGTCTTTGCTATTTTGACACAGTTACCTTCACTGTTTCTCTCGTAACCAGGATCACATTGAAACGTATCGACAGTTGATACAACTGTCTCTTCGTCAACATTACCCCAAAGGTTTTTTTCATCTTTAGTAAAAAAATCTGACATAATATTATATTATTTAATTCTTTTTATTAAGGTTAATTTTATTTTGTTCTTCAACAGCATTATTAACCTCGCTTCGATTTGTTTTTTCTTCTTCTCTTTTTTTTATTAATCTTAATTGATATAAGGCATCATTACTACGTGCAAAAATCTCGGTGCCATCACTATCATCACCTGAAGCTTTTCTTTTTTCCATTTCTTGATCTATTAAAATATCTATAATTAAAATTTTAGGAACATTTTTTCCTTTTCTTTTAAAGGCATCAACAGATCCATTAACTAATCCTTCTATTTTATTCTCATAACCAGGGAAAGCACTACCTTGTAAAATTTTAGAAAATTCATTTGTTATTTCATTAAATTCAGGTTTTAAATCAACAATGTCTTTTTGAGTAACTTGTGGTAAACCTATATCAACAACTTCTTCTTCTTCTTCAGCAACTTCTGCTTCAAGATTATTTAATTGATCAAGAATTTGTTTTTTCAATACTCTATCTTCTTTTGTATTACCAAAAGTTATATCATTTTTTAATAAATCTGTAAGATACCTTTTAACTTGTTCTGGTTTGTTGTATCCTCCATCTTCATTTTTACTAAAATCATATGTATCATCTCCGTCTTCTGTTTTTAACATTCCTGTTTCTTCATCGTAAATAGCCGTTGTATCACCTACAATACCAGTATATGTAGCAGCTGGATTATCTAAAGCTGTTGTAACATAGCTAGAGGCTACTTCTTGAGTATTTCCTGAAGCTTGAGTTATGTAATCTCTTTTTTCAGGGGTAACACTATAAGGAGGAGCATAAGCACCAACCTTACCCATGTATAAATTTTCTGTAAACCTTAAATAATTACTATATTCATCTGGATTGTAACCGCTTGTTTCCTCTGTACCTTCTTCATTTCCTTGAGACATTAGACCAGTGATACTATCGCCTAATACAATTTCTTCTCCACCTATAATTTCTCCTTCACCATCTCTTTCACCTCCATAATTAAAATAATATTGAGTTGCTTTTTGCCCATCAATTGTAACCTCTCTTGATCTAGCGTTAGATCTTATGTTTGAGTTAGCTGTAATACTAGAAGCACCAAGCTCTAGTTCAGATTGAGCTGCTGCTTTGGCTTTTGGAGCTATTTTACTTCGTATCAATTTAGTATCTGGCCATGTTTTTTGATCCATATAAATACCTTGACCATCTGTAACTTCAAATTCTTTACCTTTAGAATAAACTCCTCCAACACCATTTTCATCTGGTTGAGTCAATTGACCATCTTCTCCAAATACACTAACAGCTTGTGCATCGGCTTTTATTTCTGCTGTATAATCTGGAACCAAACTAAAGGGTCCAAAAGTATTTGGATTATTATCATCATCATCAAAATAACCTCTTACTTGATCGTAACTTAATTCATATGCTTTACCATCATTAAGTTCTCGTATAGTTGGACTATCAGCAACTTGAAACAATTGTATTTTACCACCTGGACCAACTCTAGATTCCCAACCAACGGTTCCAGCGTTAGCTCCTTCACCACTTCCTTCTCCTATATTCATCATTGCTGCAAACAAAGGGTCAGTTGATGAATTATCAATTCCACCTGGTTGATCTCTTTTTTTAAATCTTTCTTTCCAAGTACTAGTTAAAGTATTCATTGTAGCAAAGTTTTCTCCTATTTCAGCAATAAAAGCTTTACTGTTTCTTATAGTTGATTCATCATTTATTCTACCGTCATAATCCCCTCTGCTTTGAGCTAACCTATCTTTAGCACTATACATAGTGTCTATAATACCTTTAAAACTAGAATCTAAAGATGCCATATCTATATTGTTAGTCTTTAGAGTTGCATTAAAATCTAAAGTTTCTTGAGTTTTCTCAGATTCTACAGCTTTGTGTATTTTCCAATTTTGTTCAGCTCTTATTCTTTCTCTTTCAGCTTCTTGTCTTTTTCTTTCAGCTGTAATATCGTCAAGTCTTCTTTTTTCAGTAATACCAGCGGCAATATTTTTACCAATACTAGCTATTCCTTGTCCTATCATTTGGCCTGAATCTCTATCAATACCTACATTGACGTCTGGACTATCGTATGCTCCCATAATTTTTAATTTTTATTTAACCTCCAATAGGATTTACTACTGCAAATGTATTACTTAAACTTGATTGACTAGGTAGTTTATTGCCACCGCTAGCTAACCCTTTCCCCCACTAGCACCTATAGCAGATCCAGCTAAACTTCCTAAACTACTAAACATTCCAGTCATTGCAGCGTTACCATCTGACCTAGCTTGTGCTTCTTGATTAGCAGCTCTATCTGCAAGTCCAGCAACTCTATTCATTTTAGAAACCTCTCTGTTTTCTTTAGTACTAAACATAAACTCTTTACCTGCAGCATCAGCTTGTTGAACTCTTTGTCCTTCACCTATTTGAATGTTTTGAATTCTTTGTTGCTCAGACATTTTCATTTTCTCTAAATCAGCTTGACCCTGAGCTTTAAGTTTTTCATTAGCAGCTTCTTGATTTTCTATACTAGCACTTACACCTTTTTTACTTTGTAATGCAGCTTGAGCTAAAGCAGTTGCTCCACCAGCACCAGAACCTGTAGCTCTTAATGTATCTAAAGTATTTGCTAAAGCTATATCACTTTGTTCTATTTGCATTTCAGCGGCTTGAGTTGCTACGCCTAAACTTGCAAAAGGATTTGATAAGTTACCAGATAAATCTTGAGCCATAGAACTTAAGTCTTTTGTACCAGAAAAAGGATTTATTATAGCTTGTCTATTTTTTTCAAGATGATTTAACTTGGCCTCTTGCTTTTTCTTTTCGGCAGCAGCTGCTCTTCTAGCTCTTTTAGCTGAACCCATGCCGAATAAACCACCGGCGATTGAAGCCACAGCTCCACCTGCTATTAAAAAACTCATATTATATTGTTTTATTGTTATATTCTTCCATTGTCATTGAAACTATTTCTTTTTCTAGTTCTTCTATATTTTTAGTGTTAGAAGGGTTTTTGTGGATATTTACGAACACAGAGTCTTCAACAGCATAAATCAACCGTTTAGAACCTGGTTTAGATACAGTATAACAAGGTGCTACATGTTCTATTTTCTCTCCATTATTATTTATAATAACTTTACCAGACAATAAAAACCAAGCATGTAAATGATTATGGATAGCGCCAACTATAACATAATCTTTCTTAAGATTCATTTGTCTTATATATACCTGATCAGCAAAACTATGTTTTATAGCTACATCAGGTGAGTTAGCTATACTTTTTCCATCTCCAAATATTCCATCAACATGATTATTCTCTACCATATAATCTTGAATAGCTTGAACTGATGGATCTATTTTTTGTAATTCCATTTAATATGATGATTCTACAGTGTCAGAAGATACTGCGAACAATTCTTTTTGAGCACCACCACCTGGTGTATTTAGTTTTACCGTTGTGTAAAAACCTTTAATTCCAGAAGACTCTCCTCCAAAAACAACTTCACCTTGATTTACAGTAGAATTATTAAGAAGGTTTGCAAAGAATTTGTTTTCTTTTTTCTTAAAATTATTACTAAACATATCAGCTTCTAAGGAAGCTAAATTTGTTACAGCAGCATAAGCTCCTACAGGGTAAGCGGTATCACCAGAGCTAGCTAGTATTGATTGTACTTTCCAACCAGCACTACCTTCATAGTTAATTGTTTTAAAGTTTTTAACAAGAGACGGATTACTGTTTAAAACCAGTGTAACATTAGAATCTGATGTAGCTCCATAAAAAGTATTATAAGAACCAAAGTTATGTTGATATGTACTTTCTCTATAATATGAAAAGAAATTAGAACCTAAGCTAGTCATGAATGTAGGTTTAAATCCTAAAAAGCTAGTCCAACCTAAAACGCTTTCATCAAAAGAAACAGTTTTACCGGTATTATTTTCTAGCGCTATATGTAGTACATAGTTTTTATTATGAATATCCCATCCACCTAGAACTTTTGTCACAGTAGAATTAGATAACTCATCTCTAAAGTAATCATGCATACCATAAGAAGAAATCTCAGTTATACCATCTTTAGATAATCTTAATACACAGTTTCTATTTCTATCAGTAAAATATTTTCTATAACCATATACAGCAAAACTAAAAGGATCTTGTCCTATTCCATACTCACCAGCGTAAGCTATTATTTGACCTATGACCATAGGTGTTGAAGTGATAGCAGCAGAACCTTCTGCAGAATATATAGCATCCTTATCTATCAATGCTCTACTAACTTTATTTTCTTGGAATATAATTAAATTGGTATCTTCTGCGTATAATTTCTGTATAGATCTATTAGCTGGATCAGTTGATTTAGTAATGCTTTCAGCAATTGAAAATTGATTAGTATCATTAACACCAGTTCTAGAATTAAATATACCGGAATAAATTAAAGAGTTAAATCTGTTTTGATTGTTCGGATTGTCTTCTACTAAATAAGCTTTTGCTCCAAAATCTACAGTTGTATTGTTGTAACCTCCTCTAATCCTAGCCTCTTCAATGTACCAGTCATCTGTGTTGGAAGCACTTGTATAGTCTAAAGGAGTTTTTAGTATATTAGCTCTACCTGTAAAAATCAATAAATCATTTAAAGTAACGTCTTGCGCTGAAGATATTGTTAGCGTTTGGCCAACTATACTAACAACTGTAACTGTCCCAGTAAAAGCAGTGGTGTTATTTGTTATAACTTGACCAGCTCCAATTTTAAAAAGATTTGTATTAGCACTTAAAGTTATTGATGTTGTTGCAGCAGCGGTAACACTAACTTGAATATTATCAACAACAGTTGTAGTTTGTACATCTGTAACAGCCTTGATTTTTTTTAACCAGAATGTATTAAAATATTTAACTTCTAACGTTGCTGCCATACTTTATTATTACTTATTTTTTAGCATTATTACTATATATATGATCGTACCCACGGATGAGCACACGTGATAGAATTATTATTACACCATCTAGCATATATTCCACCACAAGTTTCTGGAATTAAAGCAGAATCAATTTTTAAACCATTTGTATTAAATTTAGCTGAAACTCTAGTTTCTGTAGGACTAGTTGAAAAAGGTTCAATTGGACTTGGGCTTGTTTTAAAACTATAATACTCATTTACTAAGGGGGTAAACACCGAAACTAAAGAAGTATCATTATAAAAAGTAGATACATAGTTAGCATAAGGGTGTGATGCATATTTAACAGTGTTACCTGTTGCACAATTATAAGCTGATTGAGCGCTTGAAAGATAATATCCATATCGCTTTGGAGAATTAGTATCTGTAACAGTAAGTCCATTTTCAACAACACAAGCACTATAATTTAAATCACTAGAGTTAATCCATGCAGCCATTGCGTCAGCTGCTACATTAGCTGAATTAGTTGAGGCATTAGTTGCTACTATATAATATTCACCAGGATTATTAAATGCAAAAACCATTTGAAGATATTGCGTTTCAGTAAGAGTTCCACTATTCAACAATTGAGTTTGTGCAACACTCATAGTAAAATCATTTGTATCAGCAGTAGGACCCCAAGTTCCTGCGCTTGTTGCTCTCCAATAAACTTTCCAACTTAATCCTGAAGAAGAAAAGCCTAAAGCTCCACCATCATTATCAGTGAAACTTTGTTGCATATTACAAGAAAAAAGAACTGTTCCAGCCGTTAATGATGTTCCTAGTTTGTGTAAAAAGTTTGATTCACTAGTATTTGTAGTTATAGTCTCAGAAGGAAAATCACTTGCCGTGTAAGTATTGTCTGATAAATACCAAACACCTGAAACTGCTACTCCAGATATTGGAGCTGTTATTTGATTGCTTCCAGCAAGATTTGGAGTTACAAAAGGCCTACAATTAGATATTACACCTGTGTTAACTGGCTCTGGTCCAACTGTAACTGTTTGAATAACTGATCTAAATAAAGTACCAGTCCCTAAATTTGGTGTAGCACTAGGATCATAAGCATCGTCAACTCTAACTGTCATAGAATAGTTGCCAACAGGTGTAGATAATAGTTTTGTTATATTGCCACTTTGATCAATTGAAAAATATCCAGCAGCTATTGTAGCAGCATCTAAAGAATAAAACAAACCAGCTCCGGTGTTTGCTGATCCACCGTTAACAGCTAAACGTTGAACAACAAAAGCAATATTCTGTGCAACAACTTTATTAGGCCAACTAACATTACCATCATTAAAAGATGGTTGAATATTTATTAATGCACCAGTTTTTTGTATCACAACATTTGTATCTTCTTGATAAGCGACTATAAAAGTAAAATTATAAATTTCTACAGTAGATGAATTATTTAAATAAGCTTTAAGAAAAGATGCGTTTAAAAGTATTCTATATCTACCGTAATCTGGACTACCGTTTGTTAAGTTTTGATCTAATGTAAACTGAGAGGTTACATCTGCGGCAAGACCATTCGTAACAGTCATAGTCATTGGTATACCATTAGAAGAGGTTGCGGGAGGTAGTGGGTTAGGTATTTGAGGTAACTCAACACCTGTATTATTGATTACATGAAAATAACCAGCTGTTAAAGAATCACCCGTTGTAGCACTTTCGTTAATATTACCTTGCCATCCAGAAAAATTAGCAGGACCGTCAAATCCATTTAATACGTCTGCATTTAAATCGGCAATTAAACCTGATTGAGTGGTTTCCCAATAAATATCTAGTAAAGAATCTTGAGGCTCTGTTTCATATATAGCTAAAAAAGGAACCATACTAGTTGTGTTTGTATCTGTTGATTTAGCGCCTATTAGTGAAGATGTAGATAATCTGGCAATTAGTGGATTACTATCTAATTGATACATACTAGCTTGTCCTTCATCACTCAATGTAGAGTAAAGAAGAGGTGTAGCTGCTGCTTGATTTGATATTATTTCGTAAGCCATATTTGCATCTGTAGCTGCAGAAATACTAATAGCTGTATCTGTTTGAACACCAGGATAATACTGAATATTACCAGCAACACCAGGAGTACCTGTTGTCATTATGTTTGTTACTCTACCAAACAGTTGAACAGAACTTCTAAATTGTTTTTGATCAGGACCAACCTCAGATAAATCTCTAGGAATTTTATTTATATTATCATTTATTAAAACAATGTTAGCAGTTTCTCCATCTTCGTCATTTGGAAAATTAACTATATTTGTAGCCGCTGCATCTTGATCTGGATAACCATTTATTATACCAGGAAGATATACATTATAATAATCTTGCTCTTGTTGTCTTACAACTATTTTATATGAATACCATCCAGTAGCATTATATTCTGGTATAGAACCTAAAGTGTAAGCGTATTTTGAATCAGGACCTGGAGCAGGTTCTGTCTGTGTATATATATCACTATTAATATCACCATTAGCTACAACACTAGTAGTATTAGATCCTGTAAAAGTTATTACGTCATTATTTTGATATGTAACCGGATTACTAGCATACACATACATACTGTAAAGCGGAAATCCTCCACCTCCTCCTGATTGATAAAAAATCTGTGTGACTACTTCACCATTACCAGCAACTAAACCTGTTATAGTATCTCCTACCTGTATACTATAGTTTAAATCATCCAAAGAAATTTGAATACCAAAATTATTACCTCCAGCTGCAACACCAGTTGTTGCATTAGATGTAGAAACACTTGTAACTTTTACAAAATCTTTATATTGTCCTCTTAAATAGGAACCTACAACAGGAATATTTGCTATACCGCTTGGAGTTCCAAGTTTGAAAATATACGAAGTACCATTTACAGTTGGTTGATCAGCTTCAAGAGTTTGAAAAGTATTAAAACCAGAACCTATAGGTTTAGCATATAAACCAGGCGCACCAGTTGCTAAATCTTCATTTTGAGCTAATGGAGCTCCAACAACTAGTTGTAAAGCATCTCCAAACCAATTTCTTACATTAGACGAGGTTGAATCATATGGTGTATAAACCGTAGAGCCACCATATTGTATACCACCTGTATTGACACCAGTTAATTTAACAGATGAAAGTATTACAGATGAAGATCTTCCATATTTATCAGATAAAACAAAACCAACTTGGTAATTTCTATTTTGCTTTAATGAATGGTTAGGATATTCTGCCCAGTTAGTTTGTGAAACTGTATTTTTATTTCCACTAGTAACATAATAGTTTATATTAGCAGGTGGAGTATGTTGACTTTGAAAATTACCATAAATAACTCTATTCCCAGCTATTTCTTGAGCAAAAGCTCTAACGGGTACTTTGTCATAAACTCTTACAGTTTGTGACTGAGATAAAGTTCTAAAAGGTTTTCTTGATTGATAGTTGTAAGTATATAAGTTTGTAGTTAAATTTTCTAACTCAGTTGTTACAGAAAGTCTGTCTAAAACTTTTACACTTGTTTGATCAGATTCTTTATATAAAACCTCAATATTAGAAATTTTATAGTTTGTTTGAGAAACAAGATTAACGCCTGAGTCTGGTAAAGGTATTATTAAATCAATGTTTTGAACACCATTTTCCATAAAATCTACAACAGTACTTCTATAGCTTGAAGATTCGTCACCATTTAAAAAATAACCTTTCTGTTTAGGTATATAAGCTATTTGAGTGAACGGTGCCATTAAAGAATATTCACCATCATCAAACTGAAATCTATAACTAAACCTTACATATCTACTTTCTAAGTAATCAGGATCTCCTGGCCAAGTTGTTGTATTAGGCATTTCCACTTCGTTAAAGTATGTAGAAATATCTTCACCTGTCATTGTTGTACCTAAAAATGTTAATTCATCACCTACGGTGGTAACTACAGGAATATTTAATATAACATATGTAGAACCACCTGGATTATCAACAATAGATGTTACATATGCATATTCAGTAGCAGGAATACTTGGACCTATAACACTCATTCCTTTTTTTATCGCAATATTTAAGGTATCAATAAATACAAAACTTGTTGTACCATTTTGCGTAACAATAGATTTAGTACTTCTTAATAAACTTATAGGTTGATAAGGATTGTATTTAGCTACTGATATTTGATTTTCTTCTGTATAATAGCTACTTGGATTTTCAATATTAATTTTTCTAGGTTGGTTTCTGTTATCAGTCCAGAATAAAAGATTTTCTACTAAACTTACCCCAGTAATATCAGATGTTTGAGAAAAGTTTAAAAAAGGACCATAAGCAAGCATAGTTATATCACCGCCAGCGCTACTATTAGGTACGTATTTAGTTATATAATGATGAGAGCCTAAACCACTTGTTGGTGAAAACCCAGAAACCGAACCATCATTATCAGTCATAAAAGTATAGATAGAATCCGAACCTTTATCACTTAAATATCCTATTGTTTTAAGAGGCCATAAAAATCTAATAACATTTCCACGTTTTCCAAAATTACTATTATTGCCTGTGTAAGTAACTAAAGTTGAATTAGTGGCTGTGTTATAAGTAACCGATGCAACAGTAGCTGATTGACCAGAAGACGAACCAGATATAACTCTAGCTTCCATACCAACCTCTATGTTTAATCTAGTACCGGAAGCGTCAGAAGCATAGTTACCATTTAAAAATATAGTTCCAGCTGAAGAACCATAAAACCTATATTGATCACCTTGTACAGTATCAAAACTAGGAGCTTTTATTATAGTAGTACCAACAACTATAGTATTCCACACAGATTCTGTTACTAGCTGCTTAGCCACATCATTACCAAATTCATTAACATGATAACACATCATACCGGGTACTATGTTTGTAGTAATAGTACTGCTTGCATAATTACCTATAACACCAAGGTTACCTAAAGTGCCGTTTATAAGAGTGTTAGTTATAGTTACACTAGCAGCCGCCACATCAACCCCAACATATGTATCTTCAAAAGCAGTATCATAAACAATAGTATTACCTAAGACGTTTTCTAACGCACCTATATCATCAGCTTCAGATTGACCTACAGATATATTCTGTGCATCTCTATACTCACCATTAGGTATAAGTCTATCGTCCAAGTCTTTATTCATCTTGGATCTTAGAAAACTATTCTTTATTTCTGCCATATCTGTTATTTAATCCATTTTGATTTACCTCTCATAACTTGAATGATTTGATCAAGTTTTACATTAGATAATCTAATTTTAGCATTTCTTAGTTTAGCACTTCTCTCTCTTTTATATCTTTGAACTATATACTCTTGAACATTTGCTGATGAAGCTAAAATCCCATGAGATATGTGAGCATATAGAGCATCTTCTGCCATTTTTGGTATTCTTGCATCTAAATCATAAGCGTTGCCATCAGATACATATTCTAATACTATTATTTGATTTTGTAATTCACTACTAAAAGCAAAAGTACCTTCTCTTTCATTTATAGTAAACCAACCGTTTTTCTGACTTGTTTGTGGTTCTAAACCATATCTTTGGCCTAACATACCATCGTATGGAGAGTTAATTAAAACACTTGCATCTGTTGCATCTCGTAAAACATCTCCACTAATTCTTCTTGGACTACCACTAGCCCAAGCAGCTTCTGTTTGAGAAGTACCTTGAACGTTAGAGTCCTGACTATCTTGAGTTGGTGTACCTACTTGGTCTTGAACCGGGTTTGAAAAAGGATTTGTTGTTAATTCATTTGCTGGATAAATAGTATGTTGAACACCTAAACCATCTGTCCAAGATAACCGAACATAGTTAACATAGTCTTGAGGTATAATAACACTTAAAGCATTATTTACTGTAAGCTCTTGAGATCTAATGCTTTTTAAAGTATCGTAACTAAATTCTTGTAACCCTCTTTTAGCGTGAAATATAACATCAGTTCTTTTTACGCTAGGTATAAGCTTACCCGCACCAACATAAGCAATTAAAAAATTGTCAATAACATCGTTTAATCTTGTATATTCATAACTACCACGACCTTCTTGTAGAGTGTTTTCATTTAATTGTATTTTAAGATAAGTTGTAGCTGGTAAATAAGAAGCTATTGTAACAACATTACCAATCATTGACCAAGGTAGCGGAGAGTTTAAAGATAAAGCTATTCCAACTACACCAGCAGGTATTGCCAATGTTATATTACATACAAAAACAGTTGAAGAAGTTACAGTTGTGACTGTGCCATAAGTAATTGTACCTGTAGCATTTTTAATAATCATACCAGGAACTACAGCAACGTTTGCAACTAATATTGTCATAGTTTGCGCTGCGCCTATTGTAACACCCGCTATAGGAGCAGTTATAGTTGTTGTTGAGATTGCAGAGTTAGAGGTTAATTCAGCCCAAGTTAAAGCGTTTGGACTAGTGTACATCTTAAAGGTGTTTAAAAGATATGCATTATTTGATGCATCTGAACTACCAAAAACCAACGCAGTATCAAAAGTAGATGTCATTGTTTGGCCTGCACCTGCCGTAGTGATATATTGCTGCTGAGCTCCTGCGTAATACTGTCTGTTAGTTTCGGTGATTAAACCACCATTAGGTATAGCCATATCTTATTATCTTTGTTGATTTTGGTTTTCTTGTGCAACTTGTTGAGC
>TARA_B110000444_G_C18851828_1_pt1 | contig 17099 bp, 12 predicted proteins | sample TARA_B110000444 | Tara Oceans TARA_B110000444 (sample SAMEA4398370) | marine metagenome | biome: Polar Biome; feature: [SRF] surface water layer (ENVO:00010504); material: water (ENVO:00002006), including particulate matter (ENVO:01000060) such as... | depth 5 m | reverse complement strand
GTTAACGAACCCGTACTTGGATATCTTCCAGGTAGTCCTGAACGTGCTGCACTCAAAGCAGAAATTGCACGTCAAGAAAGTGAAATACTTGAAATTCCGTGCATCATCAACGGTAAAGAAGTCTTCACCGGTGATGTTGTTGAACAAGTGATGCCGCACGACCACAGCCACGTCATTGCACGTGTTCACATGGCAACAAAGGCTAATGTCGAAGAAGCGATTCAGGCATCTTTGGATGCACATGAAAGGTGGTCAACCATGCCATGGGAAGCACGTTCTGCTATTTTCCTCAAAGCAAGTGAATTGCTGCGTGGAAAATACCGTGCTCAAATCAATGCAAGCACCATGCTCAATCAATCAAAAACATGTCATCAAGCAGAAATCGATTCTGCATGTGAATTGATTGATTTCTGGCGATTCAATCCTTACTATGCTCGTCAAATCTACGAGGACTTGCAACCTCCAGTCTCTCCTTCTAGCATGTGGAACTCAAGTGAAGTGCGACCATTGGAAGGATTTGTCTTTTCAGTTACGCCGTTCAACTTCTCAAGTATCGCTGCAAACTTGCCATCAAGCATGGCAATCATGGGGAACACTGGCGTATGGAAACCAAGCCGTAACTCGTATGTATCCAACTACTTACTTATGCGACTGATGATGGATGCTGGACTTCCAGCAGGTGTTATCAACTTCATCCCAGGCAAAGCAAGCATGGTCGGTGATACCGTTCTTGCACACCCAATGCTTGCGGGAATACACTTCACTGGCTCAACATCAGTATTCCGTAAAATGTGGCGAGATGTTGCTAATAATCTTGAGAATTACCGTTCATACCCCCGCGTTGTTGGAGAAACTGGTGGTAAAGATTTCATTGTAGCTCACCCAGATTGTGATGAGGCTGCGTTGATTGTTGCCCTCTTGCGTGGTTCCTTTGAATTCCAAGGCCAAAAGTGCAGTGCTGCAAGTCGAGCATATGTTCCACAGAGCGTTTGGGACAACATCAAGGATGAGTACTGTGCAGAAGTTGGGAAAATTACTCTTGGAGACCCACGAGACTTCACTAATTTTATGTCTGCAGTCATCGATAAGAAGTCCTTTGACAACATCACTGGATACATCGACAGAGCAAAAGCAGATGCTGGATGTGAAATCGTCACTGGTGGTGGATATGATGATTCCACAGGATACTTTGTTGAACCAACGACCATCGTTTGTTCAGACCCTCATTACGAATCAATGGCAGAAGAAATCTTTGGCCCCGTTCTTTCAATTCACGTATACCCTGACGATGGTTATGATGCGGTTCTAAAAACATGTGATGAAACATCAGAATACGCTTTGACCGGTTCTATTTTCGCAACGAAGCGAGAAGATGTCGTGACAGCGATGAAGGCACTTCGCTATTCATCCGGAAATTTCTACATCAACGACAAGCCTACAGGTGCTGTAGTTGGTCAACAACCGTTTGGTGGTGCTCGGGGTAGCGGAACCAACGACAAAGCAGGATCTCCGCTCAATTTGCTACGCTGGGTTTCACCTCGTTCCATCAAGGAGACATTCGCTCCTCCGCATGAGTGGGGTTACGGTTTCCTAAGCGACAAGTGAAGTGACTGTTTCTTAGAGCGGTCGATTCGATGAAGTGAATCGACCAGTGCTCGAGTTTCTGTGTTTTGACTGACCAGTGAGATAAGCCACCAGCCTACAGTGAGTAGCGGGGTAGAGATGAAGAAAACGAGTCCAAACCACAATGTGAAACTACCGTTTGTTTTTGGCCACGACCATAGACCTACAACGATGAGAAGCATCAGAAAATACAGACGTGCTGCTTCGCTTGGCGTCGACCAGCCACGGTGATCTTTACGAGGTGCAAACAGATATTCTACAAGTCCCATACATCTCAATAATGCTGTCGAGGTTATCAAGGCGTGTTTTTACTCCGTCGACTCCGGTGGGTTGATGTGTAAGAGATTAGAGGCCCAATCCCGCAATGATGAATGCTTTGGCCGACTGCTGTTTATCTCAGTGACGAGTGATGGGCGAACTGAGCGGGACCTCTTCGTAAATGTGATAGGGAACTCCCTCACTGTTCATACCATGCAGGGCCTTCCGGCAACTCCGTTGACCCCTGCTCCGCCTGGACTGATTTTGACTCATCCATCTTCACCATGGAAAGTTGTACGCTCGATGCTTGGCTTCGTTTTCCTCGTCTTGATCATCGTGCAAGTGTCCTCTGTTGCTATTTTTGCTGGAATTCTTGATAGTGATTTTGATGGTGATATCGGTCCTTCAGACCCTTTGTTAACCCTTTTTGGGTCAGCATGCTTAATTCCGTGCGTTGCCGGATTTGCATTTCTTCGACGACCGAAACTTACCCACATCATACGAGGAACTGAGTCTGTCTTTGGCTTAACGTTCAACATGATTGAACCGCAAACTGCTGTTCAGACACCTGTGCCAGTGGTGGTTGAACATCACCTTGTACGAGATTCGGCACCGCTTGAAATGCCACCTGGAAAGCATTTATGGTGGCTGTTCTTTGGAGGTGTTCTCATTAGCACACTCTTCATGTTACCAATGTTAGTCGTGGGGATTAACCTCTTTACTGGCTCTCTTTTTGTTTTGATTGCCATCCCTGCCTTTGTCATTGGTTTTGCTACACCAGTGTTCGCATGGTGGTCAACACTCAACGCCTATTTTGGGTTACCAACAACCCGCCGTCTTGCAGAGTGGATGCTTATTGCAGGCATGGTCTCAACAATACCGGCTATTTTGATCAATTCCTTTCTCTCACCAATCCTTCTCAATGGAATTGGTATTGAATCAGTTGACCCAATGAGCATTGGCTTTGGAATGATTCTTTTCCTCTCAGCCCCTATTGGAGAAGAGATATGTAAAGCAGCAGCGATACTGGTCTTAGCGCGCTTTATCGATAGTCCACGAAGAGGGTTCCAAATCGGATTCACAGTAGGTTTAGGATTCGCTTTACTCGAAAACTCACTTTACGTAATGACTGCGTTTTTTGAAGGTGAAGCCTCCGCAATTTCATTTGCCTTTACCAGCATATTACGGGGAATCGGTTCAATTCCTGCACACGGTTTGTGGACCGGTATTTCGGGATATGCAATTGGTTGGTATCTCACGACACGAAGAGTTCCTTTTCAAAACCCGGGCTATACAGTAGCTACAGAAAGCATTGAACCTAAAGCCGACCAAGCATGGATGTTAATGGATAATAAAGGCCAAATCATTCAACAATCTGCAACACAATTTTCAGAACCCATTTACATTCCAAGATGGATGTGCTCGTCGAGAGAAGAAGCATTTCCCCTTCCCAAGAATCCACTGTTAGGAGTCGGCTTAGCGATTCTTTTCCACGCCTTTTGGAATGGTTCTGCTTGGCTAATCGGCATCTTGTCTGAAGACTCAAACATAGCGTTACAATTTGTGTTGGTGTTCGGTTGGCTCATTTTGTTAATCCTAGCGCTTTGGCAAATCACTCGAAGAATTTTACCTACAGCCCTGTCTTGAGATTACAGAAGGAAACGCTGTGTAGCGGATTTCTTAGGCAAAGCACCTTTCAAGGAGAAGATTCCCCCGAGGGTTGGAGGAATATCGATGGATGTGCTTTCTGGAGGTCTCAATCAGGGTAACCTGATTGTTACAACAGTACTTTTAATCGGCCTTGTTATCACTTCTCGTCAAGCGAAAATGCTTGATAATCCCGGTATTCTTGCTGCAACTGCACTTGGATTTGTTGTCGGAGGATTAGGACACTGGACGTGGCTTCTCATCCTGCTTGGTTTTCTTTTAGCATCCCACAAAGCCACGAAATGGAGATTTGATGAAAAGAAGTCCCGAGGGATGTCAGAATCTGAAGACGGTCACCGAAGTTATGGCAATGTTATCGCAAATGGAGGATTACCTGGACTCGTTGCTGTCTTTGCATTTCTAACCGAAGACTGGTACAACGGGATTTGGATGTTTGGAGCTGCAGTGGCCGTTGCATCATCAGATACTTTTGCCAGCGAAATCGGATGTCTTGATGACAATGTACGCATGATTACGACGATGAAACCATGTGAACCCGGCATCAATGGAGGATTCTCTCCCTCAGGCCAAAAAGCGGCGTTTGTGGGCTCAAGTATGATTGCTATACTCACATTTGCAGCATGGTTCGTCACCAATACGGATGGAGACAGTATGCTGGTTGGAATCCAAAAAATGGCTCTAGTAGCGCTTCTCGGCTGGTTAGGATGTCAAGTCGATAGCCTTCTTGGCGCAGTGTTTGAAAACCGAGGTTTCCTTACCAAAGGTGGCGTAAATGGTATTTCGATCACCTGTGGAATGCTTGCAATGTGGTTCATCTTATCTTCAAACATGTTTGTTTAAGGATGATAAATCGTTCTCAAAGCGCCACTGCCTTCATGAACCAAAACCATGTGGTGGTGTCAATGCGACAGCGTAGCCTTGCCTTGGTCTTACTCGCACTCCTCATGGGAGTGACTGCAACGGGGGCAGTTGAGGCGATAGAAGATGAGACCTATGAGCCAGGTTTTGTCGAATGGGATGTGAACCCCATGGAACGCTTATTCGTTGAAGGTCTCGATATTGAAGAAGCAGTCTTACAACGTGGACGAACTGATAATGCGGTTGGAAGCCACCCCGTGACTAACGGTCAAGGAACGGTTCAAGTATTCACAATAAGCAGTGAGCCATTGCAAAATCCAATTAATGCTACGGTCAACATGTCGGTATTCATGTCCGCATACATAGATGGACTTGGTGGACCGCAATATTGCGAACGCCAAACACTGGTGGACAGCAGTTTTACCATGATTTACTCGGTTGACGCAGGTGGTGCACCAGTCTATGATTCGGTTGTTACGCAAGTTGTTAATTCTGCAACATCAAATTCTGCAATGAACTTCTCAGGTGATCGTCTCGAAGTATTCCTCTCAATGGGAGTTGGTGATGTGTTCACCTTGTCTGTTTCTGCCGTCAATAATTGTGGAGGTAGTACCATTCAGGTTCAATGGGGAGCATTTGAGCAAAACAGTGGTGGAATCATCATGGAAGGCCAAATCTATGAGCCTAAAGCCAGCGTCTTTGTCGATGCCGAACGACGTGCACACATCGAGTTTGAGCCATTGTTCCCCTGGGGAATTGACGATGTTAAAACCGCAAAATGGGAACTTTGGGGCCCGTTAGCATACGATGAGAAATTCATCAAAGATGAAGATTCAATTATGGAAACATCGACTGGAAGATTACGTATCGACCGTTCAATCGAAGGTAACAAGACCGTATGGGCATGGTCAGGCATTACTGCACTAACCCCCGGAGATGCGAACTTAGAAGTCTGTATTCAAACAACGTCAGGAGACCTCAACAGTGATTGTCACGCATTTGGAATCATTCGATTTGAAGTTGAAAAAACAGACAAAGGACTTGCGAGTTCCACCCTCATCTTATCACTGACAACCATAGGCTCACTACTTGGATTTTTATTCATGCAGGTGAGAGCTGGTGAATTACCACCTCTTCCGATTCTCATCGCCCTTGTGCTCATGACGCTTCTGTTCATTCCGACTGCAATCAGTCAACCGAATCTTGGTTCAACAGAACTGATTGATGACCATGCACGAATGTTGGATACAGAGGTGTTTGATGAAAACCTGCAGCCAATGATGATTTCAGATATGTTTGATGGAAAGGATGCACTTGTTATCGCCATAGCCTTACCAGGAACACAAAATGTTGCGGAACAAGGTGTTGAATTGAACAAAACGTTTGACCTACTTGGAGAGGACATTACGGTACTTCACATTCTTGCGGGAATGGATGCTTCTCCAACGGATGTTTCGGCGATTAAGTCGAACTACAACTTCTCATGGATGACTTATGTGGATGTTGATGAATCGTTTACACAAAGTTCTCCAAATGGAACATCAGACTCGATAATCGTACTTGATAAAACCATGAGAGTCGTTTACTCAAACGCACCTGCTGCGTCTTCGGAAGAAATTATCAGCGCTGTTGAAAGCATCAACAATGGTGGCAGTACAAGTGCATGGTCGTATTTCTCTTTGTTCTTTGGACCAGGATTATTCATGCTCTTCCTTGCTTTACCTCGCGAAGAATATGAGGTGCTCGAAGAGCCGTTACCCTTTGGGATGTATTGGGGAGCAATCATCGCTGCTAGCGGTGCTGGAATTGTCTTGGTGAACCTCCCCGTTCTACTGGCAACCCTCGCACCTCTACCATCCAATACCCTGTTTTGGGTTGATCTAGCCATGGTTCTTTGGATGATTGAAATGTGTGTCGTAACCGCTCGTCGTGGAACACCGTTTGAAGCAGATATGTTGGGGGCTGTTATCCACAAACTCTTCCCGGAAACATTCCGTAACTGGCGAGGAGTCGAAGACATGCAACGAGATACAATGATTGGAATCTGGCTCGGATGGTTTGGTTGGCTCGCTTTCCCGGCACTGTTCCCACAAGGCATTGGAGCAACAATGTTGAGTGGTGTCTTTGGAATTTTCTTCTCAGTCTTAGGCTTTGTATTCATCGTCCTGTTGGGTGGTGCTGTGGTACTTCTTCTACGCTTTATTGCATCTCTTGGTGGTATATTCTCGCGCATGTTTGGTGACATGGGAGAAGAATACTTTGGCCGTTATTCAGGCTGGTGCATCTTGCCTGTCGCCCTTTGGGCCTCCGTTAACAGCATCATTTCTCTGTTCAAGATTGGGATTCTTTAACCGAATCATTGACAACCGTTGAAGCCCATGTAGGGAATATGCAACAAAGAATGAATTGGAGCAGGACTCGTCGAGATTTATTTTTTAAATGTCCACGGGCCTGGTTTTTGCGTTATGGAAACACTACGGAATCGAAAAGTCAAAACGAATTCCTGAACAAGAGGCGCCCTTGGGATTTGATGCTTCGAGCCATGAAAGAGACGCTTGTTGAACGACTCGAAGATCTACGGCATGCAAAGCAATGGTCACCTTTGCTTTTGCAACATCAACTGAAATACGCACTTGAAAGGCATCTCCAGAATTCCACAAAAAGCGTAAATAAGCGCTCTACAGAGGCGTTGTTACGATATGCAAACCATCGATTCACATTGTTATGGCGCTGCCATATAATTCAACAGTTGGTGCAGAGAAAACATCCCTGCTGGTATGTATTAGATCGGACTGAATCGGTGACTACCGAAAAATTCGAAATCTATGCATCCCCAGACTTGGCTGTATTGATTCAGAATAAATGGCATTTGTTCCGGATTGATATGCAAAGTGTTTCGAAAAAATCAATCGATGAATTAGAAGCAAATGCAATGATCATATGGGCCCAGCATCAAGGGGGCTTTTCCCAATTAGAATCCTCATATCGATTGCATACCATCGGATGGAGAAGAGGGTTTTGGCACACTGAAAGTTTTCAACCAACCCGCAAATCCGTCGAACAAAGTCACCAACTCGTAGATTTAGATTGTGAAGCAATGAGACAAACCCGCACCTATGGCCGCTCAAATCTAGCTTTACTGCCGCTCGCACGTTCCAAAAAAATCTGTGATTCTTGCTCTTATCAATTGTATTGCCCTGCCAGTGAAGGTTTGCAACGCGCTCGGCAAGAACAAAAGTTACTCGAACTGGCTCACTTTTCAAATCGAAGCAAGGCTTGAGGTTAAGTCCGCAAGAACCGCTTCAACATCGCTTGCCTTAGTGACGCCACTGGCTAATAGAACACCTTCTGCACCAAGTTCAACTGCTTTGGCAACATCAGCACCGTTTTTGACTCCAGCACCACAAAGAACGCGGACTTTGGGATTAACGGCTTTGACAACAGCCACTGTATCACTGACAATTGAAGGGTCTGCAGTGGTTACTGAGATATCTCCGCCAATCAATTCAGGAGGCTCAACTGCGATGAAGGTCGGTCCAATTTCTGCAAGATGTTGAGCCTCTTCCACATTTGCTGCGCACCCACACATAGGGAAGTCATTGGGTAATTGGTCCATCAAATTGGCGACATGCTCCATGGAGACTTTGTGTTCAGCATGGTTGATGATGGTTCCCTGAGCTCCACGATGAAGTGCAGTATGGGGTTCAAGCCACCCGGTGAAGCCTCCTTGGCCCACGGGGTCGAGGTGTTGAGTCCATACCTCCAAAGAAGGCGCAACTCGTCGAACTGCTTCTAAATCAAAAGCCGAGACAACCGCAACCATCCGAGCAGGGCCATCGGCGTGCGCCTCCATAGCAAGAGCAAGATGTTCCGCAGTTGCTCCGCTTGCGGATGCATACGTTTTGAAATTTACAACGACCAATGGCTTGTTCATGCCTTTGGCAAGTCCAAAGTGCATTTGAGTTCTTCGCAGGTTATTCCGCAAATCAAGTCGTTCTCGAAATCAGGGCCATTGGCCGCCATGCAAACGCGTTCCGTCAGGAACGACGCTACCGTGGTCAACAACCACATCCACGAGATGAACATCCGTACCGATGGTGACGTGGTCTCCAATCAAGCATTCCTTAATCACGGAGTTTTCGCCGATTACTGTTCCCTCAAGAAGTGTTGAGCGATGAATTTGACTGTTCGCAAACATGACCTCTTTTTCAATCATCGATTCAGTCACCATTTCCGAGGTCTGGTTTTTCGATGAACCGTACCACGTATTTCCGTGAATCTGTCCTCTGTTGAATCTCTTTTCCAGGATACATCGATGCACCGCATCGGACCATGCTGCAGGAGTTCCAGCATCGATGAAGTAACCTTCAAATTGCTGCCCATTCAGCAACCTTTCTTCAGCCAAGCGTGGAAATACATCTCGCTCTATAGAATGTTTTCCTTGAGGCATATAATCAAAAATATCGTCTTCAAAGATGTAAGAACCGGCATTAATCAGGTTCGAAAACACTTCATCTGGCTTGGGTTTCTCTTTGAATTGGGTAATTCGTGACTCATCATCAAGTCCAACAATTCCGAAGCGTGTAGGGTCTTCAACTTCCCAGAGAGCGAGACTTCCAATACCACCGTTTTTCTTATGCAGTTCCAAGAGTGGTTCAACTTGAAGAGAAGAGACGATATCACCGTTAAAGCATGCAAATTTTCCACTTATTACGTCTTTACAGTTACCCAATGCACCACCCGTACCTAAAGGCTGAGTCTCATGAACAATTCGAACATCAAAATCAACTTCTGCTTGAGCAAAGTATTCTTGAATCATTTCCACTTTGTAACCACCGGCAACAACAACTTCGTCGATGAGATGGTTTGGAACGCCTTCAACAACGCGTTCAAGCAACGACATATCGAGCATTGGAAGCAAGGGTTTGGGCATTTTGTTGGTCCATGGTCGAAGACGAGAACCAACTCCGCCTGCTAAAACCACGACTTGCATGAACAGGGCCTTTCACCGATTACCTATCAAAACACCTCTGCCTCTCCTACCGATACGATGTTATTGGAAAGAATCGGCCAACTGTCGCATCAAAGTATTCAAAGACGGCCTATCTTTGGAAGTATTGGAGAGCATCATGAATATCCACGAATACCAAGGAAAATCACTCCTTCGAGCTAACAACGTTGCTGTGCTTGAAGGCGTCCATTGCACCAGTGTAGAACAAGCCCTATCCGCCTATGATTCACTCGGAAGTAAAGTCGTCGCTGTCAAATCACAAATACATGCAGGCGGTCGAGGAAAAGGAACACTCTACCATCCTGAAACACGTGAACACGTCATGGATGGCGGAGTGAAAATCGCTTTCTCAAGAGATGAAGTTGAATCCTATGCAACCAATATTTTAGGGAACATTCTGGTAACCATTCAAACTGGAGACGAGGGTAAACTCGTCAGCAATCTGTATGTTGAAGCCGGTTGCGATATCGCTCACGAATACTATCTTGCCTTACTTGTTGACCGAGATAACAAATCCGTTCTCATCATGGCATCAACCGAAGGTGGAATGGACATTGAAGACGTTGCTCATAACACTCCTGAACTCATTCACAAAGTTGTTGTCGATTCAAATGCAGGTCTCCTTGGTTTCCAGAAAAGAGATTTGGGAATGGCATTGGGGCTTCAAGGAATGGCATTGAGATCGTTTGGAAAAATGTTGTCCAACATGTATACAATGTTCATTCAAGAAGACTGCGCAATGGTCGAAATTAATCCACTTGTGCGAACCGGTAGCGATGAAATCGTTGCTCTTGACTCCAAAATCTCCTTTGACGAAAACGCAGAATTCCGTCACAAGAACTGGGATGATTTGCGAGACCTTTCCGAAGAAGAAGACGTCGAGATTCGAGCAAAAGAAACGGGGTTATCATACGTTAAACTCGATGGAAACATTGGTTGTTTAGTCAACGGTGCAGGACTAGCAATGGCGACTATGGACGTCATCAAACTGTATGGAGGCGAACCTGCGAACTTCTTGGATGTCGGAGGCGGTGCAGACGAAGAGCAGGTGAAGACTGCATTCTCAATTATTCTTGAAGACCCGAACGTCAAGGGAATTCTCGTCAATATCTTTGGTGGTATCATGCGTTGCGACATTATTGCACGGGGCGTTATTGCAGCAACTGAAGCACTCTCATTAGAAGTTCCTCTCGTTGTTCGACTTGCAGGGACCAACGTTGATGAAGGAAAGGCAATCTTGGCTGCATCAACTTTGAACATTCACGCTGCTGATGATTTAGCAGAGGGTGCTCAAAAGATTGTAGCACTCATTGGAGGTGACGAATAATGTCGATTTGGATAGAAGAAGATGCAAAGGTTTTGGTTCAAGGTATCACTGGAAAACAGGGAATGTTCCACGCAGATAAGATGGTCGAGTATGGCACCAAAATCGTTGGCGGATGCACACCTGGAAAAGGCGGACAGACTGTTGAACTTCAAGGAAAGCCATTCCCAGTTTGGCACGGCATGATTGAAGCAATTGAAGCAACCGATGCGGATGCAACAGTGATTTATGTCCCTCCTCCATTTGCTGCAGAAGCAATCATGGAAGCCGCAGATGCTTTTGATACTGTCAAAGGTGAAGGCGTCATCGTTTGTATCACTGAAGGTATTCCAACCCTTGACATGGTCAAGGCTGTGGCCTATGTTGAAAACCGGCCCGGAGTTCGACTCATCGGTCCAAATTGCCCTGGAATAATTACTCCGGGAGCAACGGGTGGGGCAAAGATTGGCATTATGCCTGGCCACATTCACGCAAAGGGACGAATTGGTATTGTGAGCAAGTCAGGAACGTTAACGTATGAGGCGGTCGCTCAGACAATGAGTATTGATGAAGGTCAATCAACCTGTATTGGAATCGGTGGAGACCCTGTCAACGGAACAGGATTCATTGATTGTCTCGCTGCATTCCAAGCAGACCCGCAAACTGAAGCAATCATCATGATTGGTGAAATTGGTGGAAATGCTGAACAAGAAGCCGCTGCTTGGGCTGCTGATAATGTTACAAAACCCATTGTCGGATTTGTTGCAGGCGCTACTGCACCTCCGGGCAAGAGAATGGGACACGCAGGTGCAATCATCTCGGGTGGAAAAGGAACTGCAGAAGAAAAGTTCGAAGCTTTTAGAGCCGCAGGAATTGCATGCGCTATGGATCCTTCAGAACTTGGAAAGGTTCTCCTCGAATCTCTCAAAGCTGTTGGCCTACGGTGAAGCCCATTAACCGATATCCTCTCTGCAGAGCATGGCAGAAGAGTCGGCGTTTGACCCCGCTGTCTTGGATGGATACTATTCAAAAGATTTTGACATCGAATTTTCATGGATGAAAAAGCCGACTCAACATCAGTTTCGGTGGAGGAACATGAACAATCGCTGGTCTTCTTCAGCACGGAGAATACGTGATGCAAAGACATTTGTCAAAGCAGTAGGGAAAACGATTCCAACCGATGTTTATGTTTCGACCTCTTCTTGGCTGAATCCAGTTGAATTACCTCGTCTCCATGATACAGATGCATCACCTCCAGTACTCTTGGATCACCTTGTTGTGTTCGATATTGACGTACCGCCTTTTTCACAACAAAATATGGAAGTTGCTCGCAAATCGGCGGCAGGCCTCTACGCCTGGATGCAACAGTATACCGAGTATCAATTCTCCCACGTTACTTTTTCAGGAAGTAAAGGATTCCACCTTTTCTATCACGACCTTGCAAGAGAAAAGTTTCAGATTGCAGACCTAAGGGTTCGTGAAGAGACAGTACGCGACGCAAGAAAGGAATTACTTGAACGAGTCATAGATGCAGGTCATACCGTCGATAAAAAAATCACTGCTGATACTCGACGTATCATTCGCCTGCCAGGAACTGTTCACGGAAAAACAGGTTGGATATGCTCAATCATCGATGTAGAACAGCTGCAACGACCGTTCAAGGAATGGGTGGGCACACTCAAACGCCACCCTGAATCGGTCCCTATGCCGAGAAAGGTTCGTGCCAAAAAAACGCTTTTCACTCGGAAAAAGAAACCTGCGCAAAAGGTTGAGGAGACACAAATGAGTATCGAAGTGAGCACCCATGTCCCTGGTACGAGGAACCGTTCAGCGTTTTTGCAATGGCTCCCTCCAAATTGGGGTACTCCGGATAAAGCCGTAGAAAAGGCGATTGAGTTGTGCCGAAATGAAGCATTGGGTTCCACTGCTTTTTGGACGGATGGAGAACGTACACTGATGCTGGTTCCTCGAGCGATTCCACGTGAATATCTTGTGAAGATGGCAAAGAAAAATGGTTTCTCGAACTTGACATATGAACTCAAAGAAAGAGAGCATGCATGGATTCGAATCTCCCCCCAATTAGCGGAACTGAGCGGTTGGGACAGTGATTTGATTCCGATTAATGTTCTTGCCGAGGAAACCAATCGTGATTGCAAATGGCCTTGGTCGCAAGCACATCTGCTTCTTGCAGAACGTATGGGGCTGCCGATGCAAAAAGACGGCATGGACCAATCTGGGACCGAAGAACCATCGATGCGGATTGTTCGCAGAGAATAGGTATTCGATTAGAAAATGATTATATGGCGCCTTATCAACTTTCTATTGTTCCCACCGGAGCTTCGGCAATGACGGCTGCTCACGAGCGAATGAAACCACCCGCTGTTGGCGCATGGGAACAGCGCCAACAGCAAAACCTTAGGTGTTGAAATGAATAAGTTTGGCGCTGTCATATTCATTTTATGCTCCCTGTTTTCTGGTGCTTTTTTACTTGTAGGCCCCACTGGATCAGATGCAGAGTATATCGCTGCTGAAGCAAGGATTACCGATGAGACAACCTATGAAGAAAGATATTCTTCATACTTTACGTGTACTGCCGATATTAAGTTCGTCTATACCGCAACGATGACTGGCAGCACTGTCAAATCCTATCCTGGTTCCGCCATTGGGACAATAGAAAGCGGCCAATCGTGCATCGAAGAAATTGAATTCACGTATTCTATTGACTCAACACTTATGGTGTTTTATCAGAGCGATGAGCCAGAGACGTATACCTTCGATCAACCAAATATTGGTGATTCAATACTCTACCTTTGCTGCTCTTTTGTGTTTGCCATCTTCGCTTTATTCGGACTCTTGGTTGCCTTCATGACCGGTACGCAAGGAACCAGCGGCGGAACTGGCGGTCTCGCTGGAAGATTAAGAGCATCGTTGGGTGGTAAAAGTGAACAAATTAAAGGCACATCAACTGGTTCGTTCCCAACTTTGCCTTCACAGCAACATGTGAGTAGAAACAAAAAGTCGTCGAAGCGTCGTAAGCGCTGGAAAGATGGAACAATGCCGCCATCTCGAATACGAAATTATGATTCAATCATCAACCGGATGGGCCTTAATAATCGAGGGTTTTCGAATGTCAAAGAAGCTAAAGCACATGCAATGACCTATGGAATAATGTCACACAATGAAACAGATGAGTTCTTTGCCAACGACCATGTTTTGAGAACACTAGGACTATCAAATGCGAGTGCTTTCAATTCCACTCCCGCTCCGAAAAGTTCGGGATTCTGGGGTCAAGCGAAGATTTCAACCTCGAGCACTCAAACATCTGACGAAACCTGTGGCCACCCAGGCTGCTCCACAACAGTGAACACGTTTGACTTCCGTTGCTTCGATTGTCGCAAGAGATTCTGTAGCACGCATCGGGGAGAAACGTTCCAGTGTGACTCTTGTGCAAACTGATTAGAAATACACATCCTTTCTGTGAATTCCCACTTGAGGACTGAGATTCCGCTGCGCAATCGAGTGAAGCAATTCTTTTCCTTGGTCTGTATGCATGTACGTCATTTGCCCAGGGCTCACCAGTTGTGTCCAGTGCTTTAGAAAAACATCAGCACGCTCTTTGCTAGAAGCAAGTTTTGATGGAACCTTGTGATACATTTGTACAACACTCACTTCTTTGCGCAAGTATTGTGCAATGACCTCTGGCATCAATTTTGAAACCCAATTATCTTGCATAAATTGAGATGAGCGAGTAACGACATAACGGGCCTTGTCGAGAGAGCCTAGAACATCTTCAAGCGATTCGCTGAACAATTCCGCCTCTTCTGGTGTGGAATGATGTAAGTGATAACGCAGCCATCCACCCCCACGTTCTCCGCCCATAGGAGAGCAATGTTTCGTCATTTCACCTAATTCAGTAAATGCACCAACAATTGCTTCAGAAATAGCCAGTGTGAGAGAATCATCTGTCCACATATCTTTCTGCGATCCAAATTTGAAACCTTCTGAAAACCCTGAAGGAGCTTTCGCCTCCAATGCTGGACGTGTCTCGGTGCCGAACGGTTGGCCAATGCCCCATAATTCACGAGTATGCTCACGGTTACGTGCCCTTCGTATCATCTCTTCGTTGAACAAAGCCATCCCTTCACTGATTCCTTCAGGACGTACATCATTGAATGCTGCATGGACATGCCCTACCCCTTTCTCGATGGTGCCATCATCACAAACACCATACAATTGCTTGTGCTTTTGTTTGAAGCGCTCATAATCATCGAAGCCTTTGGTGAACTCTTCAGCGATACAAATCACATCCCAGTTATTGGCAACTTTTTCAGGCCATAATTTGTCGATACGAATTGAACGACCTCGTAGTTGATTGATACTTACGCTGGTTGTTACAGAAGTCATGTCTACCAAGACATTGATTCGGGAAGCATCCCATCCCTCACCAAGTAACCCCCGAGTACCAACTAAACATCGAGTAAAACCCTCCTGGAAAAACTCTGTTATCATCAATGAATAATAACGGGGAATCCAGTCCTTCCCCTTACCTTTAATTTCTATAAAGCCTTTGTTAGGGCTACCTTCAAGCCGGATATCTAGTTCACGTTCATGAATCCAAAGATCTGCCTTAGAAATAAAAGGTTCATACAAATCATCATCGACAAGTACCGTACTTCCAGTCATCAAGATAGGATCTAAATAATCTCCAGCAGGGTGATGAACTAAGGAGCGCAATACCGAGATTGCACCTCCTGCTTCTTCGTCTAAGACTCCTTCAACTAGGGTCGTAGCGGAAGTTTTCTCATAGTCAGTGACAATAACCGCCCGGATATCTTTTCCTAATGTTTGCATTTCAACCGAAATGATTTCATTCACGGCATTGGTTTTAGCTGATGCATAGGCCATAACGCGTCCGACGGGGGAGGCACAGGCTCTTGAGCCAGTTTCAGTAATCATAATTCCAAGCATACGCAAGCGAGCAACAACAGACTCAGCAAGTTCGTGGTCTTCTTTAGATTTCGAGCGACGTAAGCCATGCCGAACATAACGGGATAGAACATTACGGAGAATACTGATTCGTGTGTAGGATTCATCGTTTGAATTCATGCGCAGTTCAGGAACTCCTTGAGGCAATCCTTTGAAGTTCAATTGTAAAAAACGACGTGCATCGAGGGTAAAGGATGGATATCTTCGTTCATACTGAACCCAAGAAAGAGTATCGCCCGTCGGTGACTTTCGTTCCCTTAATTGATTCTGAACCCATCGATCAAGGTCGGGAACTCTATGGTTTCCCTCAGCATAGTTCGTTTCTCTCAATTCTGCAAGAAGTGTTTCAAATTCTTCATCAACACCAGCAATGTATTGCAACTCATGGCTTGCTGGGCGTACAAAATAGCACAGGTCTTGGTATGGTGCAAGGTTGGAATCACGCACTAAAGCCGGGACTGGAACGCTGTAATCCACTGGGCCAAAGAAGTCTTCATACCGTTTCACATCAGATTCTTTGAAGCCATCACCTTCTGGCGGTGTGGCAGTAAGCCCCAAAACGACGGGGTCTCCAAACATCTCTCGAACCTCACTAAGCACGCGACCCCAGTGATGCATCAAATGGTGACATTCGTCTAAAATAATCAACCCAATCCCAACTTCTTTGAGCCGATGAAGATTTGCTTTTGCACTCTCATGCAATGTCCATAGAGCATTACCATGCTGTGCGAATTCATCTCTGACTTTTTTTCTATAGGTCGAGAGACGCTTCGAATAATACTCCTCATTACTCTGCTCTAAATCTTGTAGCCAAGACATGGCCTCTTCATGATTCGAAGCCTCTTTCTTTTCGATTAATTTCTCAGCCCAAAGCTCGATAGCAACCTTGTCAAGGTCTTCTCCACCCTTTCGCGGCATTGTTACAGATTGATAGGTGAGCGAAGTAAGTAAACCTGGATTTTGAGGATCAGTGCTGACGAAATCATCTTTTCCATCCAAATCAAACAAAGACGTGCGAGCAGCCCATTGAGCTTGTATTGCTGAATTAGGAGACAGGACAAGAGCTGGCTTTCGAACTAAATCTGCCCATACATACAGGCCGAGTACTGTTTTTCCCGAACCTGGGGGTGCTACGATGTGTAAACGAGTTTTACCAGATTCGAGTTGAGGAATTATTATTGAAGCAGCCGATTCTTGAGACGGGCGTAACGTACCGGAAAAACGAATGTTGCCAAAATCAGGTAGTTCTGTCAAGATTAGCCCCCCGTTTCAACGTGGTGGACCTCTTTTTGGGCCAGAAGGGCCGCCTTTGGGTGGGCCACCCTTTGATGGACCTGGTGGACCACTTTTCTTTGGAGGACCACCTTTGGAAGGCCCTGGTGGACCGCCTTT
>TARA_B110000444_G_scaffold241496_1_pt1 | contig 17213 bp, 13 predicted proteins | sample TARA_B110000444 | Tara Oceans TARA_B110000444 (sample SAMEA4398370) | marine metagenome | biome: Polar Biome; feature: [SRF] surface water layer (ENVO:00010504); material: water (ENVO:00002006), including particulate matter (ENVO:01000060) such as... | depth 5 m | reverse complement strand
GACAGATTGGTTCCATGAGTGTGGTACTCAGAGTAATCTGACAGATTATCTTCATCTCCATCAGTTGCATTGAAACCTTCATCCCACAAATTGTCACAGTCATCATCTATACCATTCAAAATCTCTAGAGCATATGGATAGACCTGGTCATTTGAATCATTACAATCTTCAAACCAGTAGTACGAATCGGCATCGGCATCAGGGTCTGCTACCAGTGGGTCGGTGAAGTAGGTTAGAACCTCTAAGCCATCGATTAATCCATCACCATCCGTGTCATTGTTGAATGGGTCAGTATTGTTGATGTTGACTTCGACTCCATCGTTCAAGAAATCATCATCGGTATCGGCATCGGTTGCATTTGTTCCTGTGGTGAATAATTCCACATAATCGCTCAAACCATCAGAATCAGTGTCAGGATTGTTTGGATTAGTACCGTATACGTCGGTTTCGTTAGAATCAGTAATGCCGTCACCGTCACTATCTAAATCAACTTCAGTGCCATGAATGATTAATTCCCAGTGATTCCATGTACCCACATCTTGGTTTCCATCATCATAAACTTCCAATGTCCATGTACCAGCTGAAACTTCTCCCCAATGCTGGACACTACTGAATAACCATTCATTGTAGTCATTATTACTATCACGATTTGCGAAGTAATTTACTAATTCAGATTCTGTTCCATCAGGAGAAATTAGAGTGACGTCCAAGTCACTGCGATAGGAATGGTCAGCATCAAAGATAACCTCTACCGATTCCAATATCAAGGACTCTGAAATTGTGTGTGTAGAAACTACCGGACTTGAAGGAGCGTTATCTGGTATGCTTTGTGAAACCGTTATTCGGCCACTACTGACATTCACTTCAGGACCTAAAGTAGTCCAAGTTTTCGCTAGGTCGACCGCATGGCCGGCATCAATTACTCCAAATCCATACTTATGATTGAAATCTAATCCGGCACCATTGGTATTCCAACCAGAATCGCCTGCGTCATTCTTTCTAGCACTCTCTACTATGATTTGTTGAACATCTCTCCATGTAAGATTGTTATTTGCTTCTAGCATTAATGCAATAACTCCTGAAACTAATGGAGTGGCGCTAGAAGTACCGCCGAAATTGCTGGTATAATCGCTACTTGTGTAACCGCTATTTCCTTCTAAGTCGGTTGTGGTTATTCCAACACCACTACCATCTGAAGGCGAAGCGATGAGAACATTTGCTCCTGGCTCACCATAATTGGTTTGGTCACCATCATGGTCTACTGCGGTTACTGAAATTGTAAATCGGCTGTTTGCATAAGCATCAAGATTGGAATCATCCTCATCATCTAATCCATTACCTGCAGCCCAAGTAATTGTATTTCCAAGTCCATTTCTGCCATTGTAAGCATCATCTTCAAACGCTGCTAAAATCAGTGGTCCAGCAGTTCCTAGATAGTCTCCAGTATCAGGTGGGCCCCAACTATTACTGTAGATGTCGATATCATTATTGAGATGGGAAAGAGCATTTGCTTCATCATTGTCAGAATTACCGCATGCGATTAACATCAAACCTGCTAAGGAAGCATCTGGAGCTGAGCCAGTAACCCCTTGGCCATTGTTTCCAATTGCTGCAGCAACACCAGCAGCCGCGGTACCATGAGCATCAAAACTGCTCGGAGTTGGGTCCCCATCGTAATTACAATAATCATAATCAAGAGTAGATTCATAGTTTGCAGAAAGGTCTGCGTGATCCCATTCAAGACCATCATCGACGATTCCGATTACAATTCCAGTTCCCAAAACATCATTCCATGCTCCAGTAATGTTGACGTCTTCTCCAGCCACTCCGTTGTCTTGACCTGTATTCTCTAGATGCCACTGGTTTGAGAAATATGTATCATTAGGAGTCCATCTTGGAATCATTTGTCTTTCAATCAATGGATAAGCGGTCTCGATTATACCGCTATCTTGTAACTGCGAAAAGTGTTGCAAAGCATCACTAGGCTCAACTTCTACTATCCAAGTATTAGCAAGAATACCAGTTGCTTCTCCCATTGGAGTTGAACTTACTACAACCCATTCAGTGGTACTTTCCAACTCAGCGCTCGTGTATAGTGAGATGTCGCTTACTCGGGTGAATGCGGCTCTAACGGCAGGTGAAAACGCATATGTCAGAGGTGACTCTTCAGAACTCTCTTTTAGCGGTGCTGCATCATAGATTATTGGAGTTGATGAGTCGGCACTAGCAAAAGGTGCCATGCTACTCAGTAGCATTACCAGAACTAACCAAACACCTCTCATGGGCATTTTAGAAGACCTAGGCATATTATTCATACGACTAGTCACATCCATAGAGATAAGTTGGTCAAAGAAGTATATGAAACCCTGTTTAAGATGCTATATGCATCTTGGTCAACGCGCTTTCATCCACGTTTGTGGTCGTTACGAGATGAGCCCTTGTTATCTCCACCTCGACCTCTACTTCTGCCTGGTCCTTTTGGAGGACGGTTGTTACGATTGAATGCCGGTTTACCGCCGCCACCGCTACGTCCACCGCCTCCACCGCTTCGGCCTCCGCCGCCTCGGCCTCCTCTGGAATCTCCTCTGTCGCCACTTGAACCGCCACGGCCTCCACCGCCACGGCCTCCACCGCCGCCGCCTCGACGACCTCCTCTGGAATCGCCACGGCCGCCGCCTCTGTTAGAGTCGTTATTTGACCAACTTCTGCGTCCGTTGTTGTTGCCATCGCGATTTCGATCTCCGCCTTGCCTACCACTGCGGTCTTTTCGATCTCTAGAATTACGATGTCCTCTCTGGAATGGTGCAATGTGAGAAATATCTTCATGCTGAACGAGGTCGTTGAATTCCGGTGTCTCAAACTTAATCTTCAAACCGACTTCTTTCTGAATTCTTGACCACTTACCTTTCTGTGGGTTTTGAACCAGACTGATTACGTTACCAGAACCACCTGCACGAGCTGTTCGTCCAGAACGATGCTTGAACGCTTTACCGTTTTCTGGAGGGTCAAAGTGAATCACACAGTGAACTCCTTTGATATCGAGACCACGGGCTGCAACATCGGTTGCTACAATGGCATGTGTTTTACCTTGACCAAAATCATCAACTGCTTGTGCACGCTTCTTCTGCTGCATTCCACCATGAATACTAGTTACACGAAGTCCTTCGTTTTCCATTTCTTCAGCAACACGGTCAACACCGGCTCTAGTACGGCAGAAAATGAATCCTCTTCCCGACTTTCTAATCGCTTCAGCACTAACTTTACTTTTCATGGAGTTAGGCATCAACCAGAAATGATGGTTCATTTCGGTAACCGATATTTCCTCAGGTCCAATTTCTATAATCTGAGGGTCTTTCTGATATTGTTCACGGATTTCAGCCACTTCGTCATCAAGAGTAGCACTGAACATTACAGTTTGGCGATCTTCCGAACATTCGTTGAGAATGTCGCAAACTGGTTCTGTGAAACCCATGTCCGCCATTCTGTCTGCTTCATCGATAATAACAATCTCAACTTCATCTAGGTATACATTTCCTCTATCGATTAAATCTAGCAAACGACCAGGACAAGCAACCACAATATCGACTCCTTTGTCGAGCCTTCGTGTTTGCTTAGTGTAGGATACTCCACCATAAATCGACATGATTCTCAGATTAAGACCCCAAGCGATTGGGTCTAGTACTGAGTAAATCTGTTCTGCAAGTTCTCTTGTTGGAGTTAGAATAAGCGCCTTAGGAAGACTTGGCTCGCCTCTGCCAACTCTCTCAAGCATAGGTATTCCGAATGCGAGTGTCTTTCCGCTACCGGTAGGAGCACGACAGCAGACATCTTTGCCCAGCAGCATATCAGGAATTGTCTCCCTTTGTACCTCAAAAGGTTCTACGAATCCGGCCCTGTTGAGCTCATGGGTCATCTGTGCACTAATCCCTAGATCGGAGAATTTCACATCCATTACCATTACCTCTAAACCGTGGCCGTCTGCCAAACCTATTTAGAATGGGCAGGTCAATCAGTCCCAATCAGGCAAACTGGGAGCCTCAAGGGGTGTGTCGGACTCACTATTTGGTCCGCTTAGAGACTCAGGATTCCTTGACTTGTTAAACAAAAACAAACCAACTGCGGCAATTCCTGAAATGATGGTCAAACTGAAGATTATACCAACCCATGAATCCATTCCAGGGTTATTAGGAAATGCGTCGGCTGAATCGGCAACTCCGTCACCATCACTATCACGCATTCTGCTAGGGTCTTGTGGCCATAAATCGGTATTATCACCCACTCCATCCCCATCACTATCTTTGGTTTCAGAAGAATCATAGGGGTCGAAATCTGAATTATCACCTACTCCATCATAATCACTGTCAGTCCATTCTAGAGGATTGTTGGGCCATGGGTCTGCATTATCTCCCACTCCATCCAAATCAGAATCAAAGCATTCCTTAGGGTTTTGAGGCAAAGCATCGCTATTATCGCCACAGCCATCTAAATCAGAATCTAGCCATTCTGTATCGTCATTAGGAAACGCGTCACCATTATCTCCAAAGCCGTCTATATCGGTGTCTAACCATTCTTCAGGGTCATCTGGGAATTGGTCATTATTGTCACCATAACCGTCTGAGTCTAAATCATACCAATCGGCAGGATCATCAGGGAATTGGTCTACATCATCTGAAAAACCATCTGAATCACGGTCAGGGCAGCCTTTGGGGTAGAGGGAGGTTCCTGCTTCAAATCGGCATACGTCTGAGTTATCACCGAATCCATCCATATCGCTATCTCCCCATTCTGTGGGGTCATTTGGGAATGCATCACTATTGTCGCCTATATCGTCATAATCTGAATCAATCCATTCGCTTGGATCGTAAGGGAAAGCGTCACTATTGTCTCCATAGCCATCACCGTCACTATCTTTCCACTCACTAGAATCCATAGGGAAGGCATCTTGACCATCCCATACTCCATCATCATCGCTATCCATATCGAACGGGTCGCTACCTGCTACCGACTCATCTTCATCAGAAAGTCCATCTTGGTCGTCATCAGAGTCTTCATCGTCATGACAACCATCACCGTCAAAGTCAGCGTCATGAACTCCTATCATTCCATGAACGCAATAATCATCGAGGTCTAGAACTCCATCGTTATCATCATCTTCATCGACTAAATCCACACACCCATCCATGTCATGATCATTGCCTGACACATCATCTGGACATGGGTCTATGTCATCGCTCAAACCATCTCCATCTGTATCTTTTTGGTAATCAGCACAACCATTTTCATCAACTTGTGAGTCGATAATTGTCCCTAAACAATCATCATTCAAGTTTGCGACTCCATCTGAGTCTTCATCTTGTTGATTCCAATCACAGCCATCCACATTCACTGTTGAGACATCATTTGTCCATTCACATTGGTCAAACTCATCGATGATTCCGTCTCCATCTGTGTCCGCATCGCCAATATTCATCACTGCAACTCTTCCAATTATCTCATGCATAGTTGCAGTGGGGTGAGCCTTGTCGAAGAACAAGTATTCATCGACATTCGATACTACGGTTGCACCTGAACCACATATTGGTAGCGGTAAAGGATCGACGGAAGTACCTCCGATACATGCCTGGTCTTGTGTATTTGTGATTCCTACATGCCCAGCATTGTTAACGATTTGATTGAAGACGGTCCAAGCATCGATTAGAGTGATGTCTAAATTCATTGCATTTGATAGATTATTTATTTCTACAGACAATTTGCTATTGTAGGAGACAATATCGCTAGCCATAGTCGCTTGTTGTTGTGATGTTCTGCCTGCGCCTTCGGGGGTTAGTTCGAGTGGTGGAAGGTTAGCAACTACGAATCTACTCGCTCCGGCCTCTGCTAAAGTTTTGACATGTGAAGCCATATTTTGGCTAATCAAATCCGGACTTCCAGTTCCGTACAGGAAATCATTCCCTCCAGCCCAAAGGAAAATTACATCTGAACTTGAGAAGCTAGATTGGACATTTGCTAGATAACTGTTAATTTGAGCACCAGTATTTGGCAGTATTACATAGGAATATCCCTGACCTGTTTGTGAGCCTCCAAAGGCTCTATTATCGCCTGAATCAAAACCATTTCCAAAGGTAGTATTCAATCCAAATGAATCCGACACGTGTTCAATCCAAACAGGTCCATTTGAAAATCGGCCTTGCCAATATGGAGGTGACGAGAATACGGCTGAAACGATTAAATTGGTATTTCCATTACCCATATCTGAAAGAGAATCACCGAATACGACTAAATTGGATGCTGGTGAAAGTAATGAATTCCTTAAGATAGTTAATTCATAATTATCGGTTGCTATATTGGAATCTAGAATTACTTCAACCGATAGGTCATGGAAGGTACCTCCGGCGTAGAACTGACTCAGACTTAACTGAACAATATGAGTCGAACCTCCCATTTGGAAGATTTCAGTTCCATTGGTGATCACTCCGTTCTCATCACTTAACTCCCAGTTCAGAGTGATGTCACGATTATACGGAGCTCCTGATACATAGACATCTGCAAGTACAGTGTCTGTAGATTCCCATAACTTTTGGTCCATTACAATCTCAGTAGTAAGAGCCCTACCTGAGGTTGCTTCGACATGCAGGGGAGCATTACCCAGAAGAAGAATCAGCACTAAGAGTGTGACTCGCATATATGTTCGATTACAACTCAACTAATTAGCACCACCCATCAAAATAATTCAGGGATTGAAGAACTCAATATATGACCGCCTTTAGGGCTAGACATGGAGAGAGCAGTATTAGGCGGCGGGTGCTTCTGGTGCACCGAAGGAGCATTCAAACACATGCGAGGAATTGAATCGGCATTACCTGGCTATGCTGGAGGTCATGTAGACAATCCAACCTACAATGCTGTTTGTAACGGAGTTACGGGACATGCTGAAGTTGTAGAAGTGATTTATGATGAATCAGTAATATCATACGAAACGATTCTAGAAGTGTTTTTCACGGTTCACGACCCGACTCAGTTGAATCGCCAAGGCAATGATATTGGCACGCAGTACCGTTCTGCCATATTCTATGTCGATGAAAACCAAAGAATGATTGCTGAAAATGTGAAGTCAAGGTTCCAAGAATATTTTGATGAAGAAATAGTAACTGAAATCTCACCCATATCCAACTACTATGAAGCGGAAAAGAATCATCATAATTACTTCGAATTAAACCCCGGAAACGGATATTGCCAGATGGTAGTTGCACCTAAAATATCCAAAATAAGGCAAAAAATGTCTCACCTATACTGACGGGCACTATTTTGAGCCTCACCCCTTCGGGGATTACATGGTGAACAATGTAGTCACACCCCCAACCCCTGTCAATGAACCAATTTTGGGATTCCTTCCCGACAGTAAAGAACGTAGGGAATTGAAAGCAGAATTAAAGGTACAGGAAAGCCAAATTATAGAAATCCCTTGTATCATTAACGGCAAAGAAGTGTTCACTGGCGACATAGTTGAGCAAGTTATGCCACACGACCACAGCCATGTAATCGCAAGAGTTCACATGGCTGGAGAAAAAGAAGTCAATGATGCGATCAATGCAGCACTTGATGCTCACAACATGTGGTCTACTATGCCTTGGGAGTCACGTTGTGCTATCTTCCTGAAAGCAAGTGAATTGCTAGCTGGACCAAGGCGTGCAGAGATTAACGCTTCAACAATGCTAAACCAATCTAAAACATGTCATCAAGCAGAAATCGATTCCGCATGTGAACTAATCGATTTCTGGAGATTCAACAGCGACTATTGTAGACAAATTTACGAAGATCTACAACCTCCTGTCTCACCTTCAAGTATGTGGAATTCAAGTGAAGTTAGACCACTGGAAGGTTTCGTTTTCAGCGTTACACCATTCAATTTCAGCAGCATCGCAGCCAACCTCCCATCTAGTGCTGCAATAATGGGCAATACTGGAGTTTGGAAACCTTCAAGGAACTCCTATGTATCGAACTATAGATTGATGAAGTTGATGATGGATGCAGGCCTACCCGGTGGAGTTATCAATTTCATACCAGGTAAAGCAAGCGTAGTTGGAGACATTTGCATGTCCCATTCTGAACTTGCAGGAGTGCACTTCACAGGTTCAACCGCAGTGTTCCGTAAATTGTGGAAAGATGTCGCAAATAATCTCGAAAATCTTCGCTCCTATCCTCGCATAGTCGGAGAAACCGGTGGTAAAGATTTCATTGTTGCACACCCTGATTGTGACAGAAGAGCATTACTGGTCGCAATGCTGAGAGGTTCTTTCGAGTTCCAAGGACAGAAGTGCAGCGCTGCTAGTAGAGCTTACGTACCTCAGAGTGTCTGGGATGCTATCGAAGAAGACTATTGTGCTGAAGTATCAAAGATTACGATGGGTGACCCTAGAGACTTCTCCAATTTCATGACTGCTGTTATCGACCGTAAATCGTTTGATAACATTACAGGATACATTGACCGTGCCAAAGCCGATTCAGGATGCAAGATAGTTACAGGTGGAGGATATGATGACTCAACAGGTTACTTCATTGAACCTACTACAATCGTATGTGAAGACCCGAGATACGAAAGCATGGCTGAAGAGATATTTGGACCGGTATTATCGGTCCATGTTTACCCAGACAACGATTTCGAAAAGATTCTTGAGATTTGTGATACAACTTCTGAGTATGCCCTCACCGGTTCAATTTTCGCTAAGGACAGAAGACACATTGAGACCGCACTTGCAGCCCTCCGGTTCAGTGCAGGTAATTTCTACATCAACGATAAGCCAACTGGAGCAGTGGTTGGTCAACAACCGTTTGGTGGAGCCAGAGGTAGTGGAACCAATGACAAAGCAGGTTCGCCATTGAACCTTCTTCGTTGGGTCAGCCCTCGTTCTATCAAGGAAACATTTGCACCACCACATGAGTGGGGCTATGGGTTCTTGAACTGATTAGGAAGCCTACCTTTCGCCTCTAGTGCTGGCTTTACTTTAGGAGTAAGTAGCAGCACATCTCTGTTGCGAGCTAGTAGAGAAAGTACATACCAGCCCAAAGAAAGAATTGGAGTGGCTATTAGCAGAGTAACTCCAAACCAAATAGCAAGGTTATCTCCTGCTGCACTCCAGGTCCACCACCCAACAACAACAAGAGTTGCTATCAAGAAGATACGTGAGGCCTCACTGGGAGTAGACCATCCTCTGTGATCTATCCTAGGTGCAAGCAACCAATCGGACCACTTCATGGCTTGAGAAATTTGTCTTTACTAATGAATGACTGTTTTTCATAACCGGATGGTTAATGCCCAATAGTGGCCAGCCACAATCCCTGCGATGATGAGCGCACTTGAGCGGACTGCTGTTTCAGTGACGAGTGATGGGCGAACTGAGCGGGGACCTTCCTTTGGGAAATGTTGGTTAGTTAGGCCTACCCTGCTACAAGTATGCAGGGGATGATGGCGCCACTAACCCCTCCTCCCAAGAACCTGGCATTAGCCAGTAAATCCACTACATGGAGTGTCATTTGGAGAATGCTAGGCATTGTTGTTCTGCTTTACATAATTGCTCAAGCAGGAGTCTCAATACTATTCGGACTGATTACTGGTGATTCCTTTTTAGCAATATTTTCTGCCATTTGTTTAGTGCCATTTCTAGGATTATTCCTATTTGTGAGAAGACCAAAATTAACTCATCTGATAATGGCAACTCCTGATCAATTAGGCGCAACTCAGCACCAATTGAATGATTCTAGAGTGTTACTAACTCCTGTACCTACTAAATTCAAACATCACTTAATTCGAGATTCACCGCCGTTAGAAATGCCACCAACTTCTACCCTGTGGACTGTATTTTGCATTACTGTCCTCGCCGCATTCCTCGGATTACTACCAATGATGTTAGACGACAATCCGGCATGGATTGTATTAGCAATATTAGTTGGCGTACCTGCATGGCTGTTCGGTTTCTCCTTACCTGTTCATGCTTGGTGGGCATTTTCAACTAGGCACTTCCAACTAATAACCAACAAAAGGGAAGGAGAAAAAATGCTTATTGCGGGAATGTTGTCGACTTTTCCAGCATTGGTAATCAACTCTTTACTATTCCCATTATTGCTCATTTTCATCGGCATTGAATCGATGGACTCAGGCACTATTGGCGAGTTTCTAATATTAACCATTAGTGCACCTGTAGGCGAAGAGTTGTGCAAAGCAGTATTTGTTCTAAGCCTATACAAGTTAATCGATTCTCCCAAACGTGGTTTCCAAATTGGTTTCTCAGTCGGCCTTGGTTTTGCCCTTCTTGAAAACTTGCAATATATTTTGATGTCATTTGGGGCAGGACAGTATTCCGCTATCACATTTTCAGCGACTACGATTGTAAGGGGAATCGGCTCCATACCAGGCCACGCATTCTGGACAGGATTATCCGGAGTTTCAATAGGTTGGTACTTGTGTATTAAGCGCGGGGTTTACGGCAGAGGCAAGGAGGAAGAAGGTACGAAGTGGGTTGTTTACGATGGTGCCTCAGGACGAGTAGTCAGTTCTGAAAGAGAATTATCCTCTATGGGTAAAACAGTTAGAGGGTGGTTGTACAAGCCCTATGACAAGGTATGGAGCTTACCTCGGACTCCAGTGATTGGAATTCCATTGGCTATAATTGGCCATGCCTTATGGAACGGAAGTAGTTGGTTTGTTGGTTGGTTATTCTCAGAGACAGACATAGTAGTGCAACTATTTGCAAGCCTAGCATGGACTGGAATTATGATTATTGGATTATGGATCATTGGCAGGGAGATTCTCGCCGCAGTAATGCACCTCCCGTCATGATGGTAGTTCTCGTTAACTAAAACTTTCAGCCCAAGATTAGGGGCAAGGTATAGACGGTGATTCTCGTGCGAGTATAAGGAGGCAAAGTGATGATTGACATCATGAAACCAGGATTAACCGAGGGAAACCTCTGGGTTACATTCGGTATTGTGGGTGTTTTAGTACTCATATCTGAGAAGTATCGAGTCCTTGACAGGCTCGGAGTCTATGCCGCTGCTGCTCTAGGAGTGGTTGTAGGTGGCTTAGGCCATTGGACATGGTTAGTTATTCTACTCGGTTTCCTTGGAACATCTCACAAAGCCACAAAATGGAGATTTGATGAAAAATCTGCTAAAGGGCTTTCTGAATCGAGTGATGGGCACCGCAGCTGGGGCAATGTAGTCGCGAATGGAGGACTCCCCGGGCTAGTTGCAATTGTCTCATGGTGCCTAGGCGATCATGAAAATGGACTGTGGATATTTTCAGCCGCAGTCGCAGTAGCAGCCGCAGACACCTTTGCATCAGAGATTGGTTGCCTAGATGACAGAGTTAGAATGATTACCACAATGAAAAAGTGTGAGCCGGGAATCAATGGTGGATTTTCACCTAACGGGCAACTCGCTGCTGCGGCGGGTTCGGGAATAATTGCAATCCTAGCATTTGTCTCTGACCAGAATATCGAATTGGCATTAATAGTCGCCCTAATCGGTTGGTTGGGATGTCAAGTGGATAGCGTATTAGGAGCGGTATTAGAAAACCGTGGAATGATGACCAAAGGAACTGTAAATGCTGCCGCAATAACATCCGGAATAATTGCAATGTGGTTGTACCTCGGAAGCCCACATCTATGATGTGGTTTCTTCAACTCCTAGTGCTTGGGATGTAACATGCAGGGGAGGTGGATTGCACTAATCGCACTATTGTGCGTACTTATTCCAACCACTGGCCCACTTATTTCGAATGCATCTGGTGATGATACAACATATGAGGCTGGATTTGTAGAATGGAATGTGAATAGCATCCACAGAATCTACCTAGATGGCCCATTAAATGATGTTAATCTAACCCGTGATTACCAAGCTGCATCAATGGGTAGTATGGGAATTACTTCAGGTCAGAGTGCATCGACAGGGGTAATTGAGATGCCCCCATTAGAAATGGGATTTAATGGTTCTTTTGGGATTTCCACATATGTTGCCGCATACGTTCAATCAGGACCCGGTTTTACTTGGGCCCAGTGTCAAACACAAAACCCGGTAACCATAGACACTCAAGTCCAAATTGGCGACTTCTCTTATTTTGGAACCAAGACCGATTTCGTATTCGAGGGCTCAGCAAGTCCTGTTAACATGAGCACTGAACTCCAGGTCGTAAATATTTCTGCACAGCAAGGAGACGTGATTACATACTCCATGACTGCATCTACTAACTGCCCCTATAACATAAATATCGATTGGGGTGGATCTAACGAATTCAGCGGTGGCATAGTTATCGAAGGAAATCTATTTTCCCCAGAGGTTGAAGTCACTGTTGACGATTCTAAGTTGGCACATATTCAGCTTGTAGCAACTCTTCCTTGGGGATTCAATGACTTAGATGAGGATTATACATCGATGAATATATTTGGACCGGTTGAGCCTGATGAAAAGAGAATTTACGACATAGATATGCGTCCTGAAGGTTTTACTGCAACCAGTGAATACGTAGATAGAACCGATGATATGGGCAGACCTGCAAAAGTATTCACAGGTAAAGTTCCTCTACCATCTGGTGACAATGTACTGATTGTTTGTTTGAAGACAGTCGATACTTTAGTCAATGGAATCGCAGGTCAAAACTGTGACCATGAAGGAATTATTAGATTCAATGTTGAAGCGGATGAAGAACCGATTGCAAGTGCTTTCCTATGGTTATCAATATCCGGTTTTGTATCCATCATTGCTTACCTAGTAAGTTTGATTAGAAAGGGCATAATTCTGCCACTACCGCTTATTGGTGCTTTGATTGTAATGGCGATTCTAATGATTCCATTAGCTAGCGACATACCAGATTTGGGTGGAGATAATACTGTCGCAGATGATGCGCGAGCACCATCATTCATTCTTCATCAAAACGGAAATGGCTCCGTATCCTTGGATGAATTGTTAGATGGCAAAGAAGCGGTAATAATTGGCATCACACTACCTGCATCAAGTAATGCGATAGACCAAACAAAACAAATCGAAAATGCTGTTGATCGTTTAGATGGTCGCGTAAGTGCTGTGCAAATAGTCACAGGGGAAAATGTGCGAATGGATGACTTAGGAACTATAGCCCAGATAACTAATGCCTCTTGGCCTATACTGATTGATGATGGCGAAAGTAGATTCGCCAAGCGTATGCCGATGGGCGTTTCCGATTCTATCGTTATCATAGACTCATCTGGACATGTTACATATTCTGCTAGCGGTAGTACAAGTTCAGAAAATCTGATCAAAGCTGTAGATGATATCGGCTTTGGCGGCCAACAATCTATTCTTTCGACTCTAGGGATGTTTTGGGGACCTGGTCTTGCGATGTTGCTAGTTGCATTGCCAAGGGAAAAATATGAAGCGCCAGAAGAGGCTTTGCCACCAGGCTCTCTATGGGCCAGTGTCACCTTAGCAGGGGGAATTGGATTCCTCATGGTAAATTTCATACCGATGATTATGGCGCTTATCCCGAGTGAAAATGATTTCAGAACTTGGATGGATATTGCGCTTATCTCGTGGTTTGTAACTGCAGCAATTCGTGCTGCTATTAACGGCACACCAAGGGAAATTAGTTTCATTGCAAGGCGCATGCATAATCTATATTCCAAGACATTCCGTGAATGGAGAAATGTTGAAGATGTCGAAAGAGACTTACTAATTGGTTTCTGGATGGGGTGGTTCATTTGGCTAGCAAACCCTGCATTACTAACTCAAGGAGTAGTTGCTTTGACTATGACAGGAGGAATAAATTACTTATTCGGCCCGATTATGTTACTCGTACATATTCTAACAGCAGGCGTGTTAACTCTGATAATACGGTTTGTTGCATCTTGGGGGGGTCCTCTGTCACGAGCATTCGGTTCATTTGGCTCCGGGCCATTCTCAGAAGCATTAGGTTGGGCTTTGATTCCAATTTCAATATGGGCATTAGCAAATGGAATCATTCATGCTAGTAATATCGGATTGTTCTGAGTGTTTGCTATGGCCGCAATCAATCGAGATCATCTCCCATTCCCAATGCCAGACAGACCGCATGCTCTAGTTCAGGAGTGGCGTAATCTTACTTTCATGCACTGGGAAGTTAGCCCTGAAAAACTTCAACCTCATATTCCTGAAGGTTTGGAGATAGATTTGTTTGATGGGAAGGCCTATGTCGGAACAATTCCATTTCAAATGAGAAACGTGAGACCGAGATTACTACCCGCTGTTCCTGGAATCTCAACATTCCCTGAATTTAATGTTCGAACTTATGTTACAAAAAATGGCAAACCCGGTGTGTTATTCTTGACCTTAGATGCACAAAGTAGGGTTACTTGTTTCTATGCGCCACGTAAGTATGGACTCCCTTACCGATATGCTAAGTGCAGATTGAAAATTGATGCGAATAGATATTCATGGACCTCAAAGCGTTCAAGCGATGGCGTAGAATTAGAAGGTGAAGCATTAGCAACGGGTGAAAAGAGAATTGCAGAAAAGGGAACACTAGAGGAGTTCTTGTTTGAGAGGTATTCGCTTTACACTGAGCACAAAGGGAACTTGAAAATGGCATACACATTGCATGAGCCTTGGGTTTTCCAAGATGGTGAGGCTAAGATTGTGAAAAATAGCCTTACAGAATGTTATGATCTCGGAATCGACATAATGAATCCAGAGTTTGTACATTTGTCTGAAGGAGTTTATGTCCACACATGGCCAATACAGAAGGTGATTGAATGAAAGAAAGGGATTTCCTTCTCTTAGACGGTGATTGCGGCTTATGCCATCGCTTAGCCACCTTCATCGACAAAAGGCTAGCAAAGGGTCAGGATTTAGGCTACAGGCCGATTCTATCAGATGATGCACAAACCATGATTGCTACTTTCCCTGAAAAACAACAGAATGCAGATTCAGTATATCTGTTAAGAAATGGGAAGTCGTATATTCGTTCAGCTGCTGGAATCAGATGCTTGCTCTACATGCGCTGGTACTATTCAATGTGGTTTCCATTCCTGTGGATTATCCCTCTTCCAATTAGAGACATTGGGTACAGGATTATTGCGAAATATCGCCATAAATTCTTCAAGAAACCAGCTACATGTTTATTCCGTGTAGATTGATCAGGAGGCTAAGTTTTGACATTTGATTCAGAATACGAACCCTTCTTCCAGCCCCCAGGATGGATTGTTGCGCCGATATGGTTGGTGCTTTACACTTGTATTGCCATTAGTTTCAGCAACACTTTGAGTAAACGGGATGAATTGGATAATTACTGGTTAATCGTATCCCTATTCGCTATACAATTAGCATTGAATTTGGCTTGGCCTTCAGTTTTCAACTCAGAAAAATATCTGCTTTCCTTAATCATGATTGTATTCATGATAATATTTACAATAATTTATGCGTATTTAATTTACGAAACCATTCCATTTGCTTCCATGATAGTATGGCCTTACATAGCGTGGATTTCTTTCGCAGGAATTATCAATGCCGCCTATTATTTAGAAGCAAATTGAATACGCAAGATTCTAACAACCCGTCATTAGAAAATTCAAGCTACTGGGATTTATATCTGGAATACACGTTATTCTATTGCAAACTTAAATTAATATCAGGTCACGAGTGATTAATATGCAGTACAGGAGGCTTGTTCTAACATTCGCTGGAGTTCTTGCTTTTTTGTCAGCTCCATTAGTTTCTGCTCATGGTGATAAAAGCACTAGTGGACCTACTAATTTCCAAATCCTGCTAATTTCAATTGTTATTTCTGCATCCATCTATTTCCTAGTCACTAGATTTCTTAGCAGTCAAAAATACCTATCAAGTCCATTGGTATTCACACTCGCATCATTCACTGCCTCTGTACACATATTGTTAGGTTTGAATGATTATTTGCTTCTGGTTGGTGGAATTGGTGTCATTGCAATTATGGGGTCATCCTTAGTCGTTAATTTTAGTCAATGGCAGGATAAAATGGCTAGATTAGGATTGGGGCTGACCGTTGTCGTCATGTTCGCGGCATATTTTGTTTCCAATCACGATATACATTACATCGCCGAAGACTACCTGGGAATTACTACGAAATTAGCCGAATTATCCATCTTAGTTTTGTTGAAAAAAGAGTGGAGTCAAGAAACTGTTCAGAATGATCAGACTATGGGAGAGTGATTTGAAATGGACAAAATAATCTCTGCGTTACTCGTTCTTTTGTTTTCTATAAGCAGCCTCTCAGGTTGCGTCGAACCTGATACAGAAGAGGTGGATGTTGTAATTGAGATTTGTACAGAAGGCAATATCCCTGAATGGTATGTCGGCTGCACATTCCCAAGTTTTGATTTGGTTGACCAAAACGGAACACATTGGAATGAGTCTTCTGCAAATGAAAGTGGGCGCTGGGTTGCCTACTTTTCAGCATCGTGGTGCACTCATTGTAAGCCAACAATCGATGCACTTGACGAATCTATTATGCCGCACCATTTGCTCATTGTGAACAAGCATGAAAGCAATGATAGCTCGAATATGACTCAGTGGCACCTCATGATAGAAGAGGAATTGAATCGCTCGATTAATCGTCCATTTTTACACGCACCGTCGTTGGCAGAAAATTTGTCAGTAACCTCAATTCCACACGTACTACTTATCGAGAATAATACCATACTTTCCGCTCGTGTTGGATTATGGGACAGTGCTCACGAAATGAGTATGTGGTTCAACGCCACTTCTCCTGAGTCTGGATACGCCCAAGCCATGAACATGGATGACATGGGCGACATGGAATAAGAAATACACGCTATCAGACAATTCGCATTGGGAGCAAACCATATCCGGTAATTAGATACTCATTCGAATGGCTAGGAACGAATAGGACGGACTGCAAACCCTAGTGTTCAAACCGATTGTGTACAAGGGTGTTTAGCATACCCATCGTAATCATAAGTAAACCACTTATTCACTTTTGTAAAACGCTTAGTTTTCTATCATCGCATCAACGCGTGCGGGCAGTTCTACTTACGTGCGATAGTCGGTACCAAAAAGTAGAGTGGATCAATTAGCATCTGCGTAAGCAGATATTTCCGCGATGATTCTATTGTCCTCTCCGCCTATACCGATCTTGGTTAGAGTGATGTCTACGGTGCATCCGTCATTACTTCCGTCACATAGGTTTGTGTTGGGCCCTTCTGAAATAATAATTT
>TARA_B110000444_G_scaffold261432_1_pt1 | contig 17238 bp, 8 predicted proteins | sample TARA_B110000444 | Tara Oceans TARA_B110000444 (sample SAMEA4398370) | marine metagenome | biome: Polar Biome; feature: [SRF] surface water layer (ENVO:00010504); material: water (ENVO:00002006), including particulate matter (ENVO:01000060) such as... | depth 5 m | reverse complement strand
AAATCGTGAAGAGCATGGGTATCACCTTCGGTTTCTTCGTATGCTGTAACTTTATGAAGTGGAGTTGGATCAACTATCCTAAAATCCCAAGTATCATTTTCCATAGGATTTTTCAAAGCTCCTGCATAAAGATACCATTCCTTACCTTGAACATAGCCTTCTTGACTATTATTTTGGCCAAAGTCAAGACCGTAAAATGCAATACTAACAATATTATCTTCTGTAATCGAAACAAATGGGTACATTGCCATCCCTCTATCGAAAGGTGTCGCATTCCAGTTTGACCAATTAGTACCATTATCATAAGATACTGCAACGTTCATTTCCCAAGGGCCGGTATTTCCATTTGGACAATCCGCCCATGTAACAACTACCATTCCACCTTCGTTATTGTTGACTACTGGATAGCCTTCAGGACAATTACCATTTCTTGGACCAACCGCAACAGGCTCTAGCCATGTACCATCATCTGGACCTGGGCCAGTCCCTCTCCCATATTCTGGACTGACTCTCACTTGAACTGTACCACTTGCTGAATCTGCATCTTCTTGGGCAACAAAGACATATGGGCCGTCATTTTGACTAGATATTGTCGACCATCCACCTGGCATAGCATAACATTGTGAAAAAGGAGCCCCCCCGGATTCAGAATGATAATACCAGTATCTTCCTACATCTGCTGAACACTCTGGAGGCGATGCCCCCGAGTTGCCTAAATAATGAATAATTCCATCCCCTTGAGCGGCAACCCATGGCCTATCATCCGCAGCCATAGTTTGCATTCTCTCACAAACTGGAGGAGAAATATATGTATTGCCGCCATCTGTGAATTTATGCCACCAATTATCTTCCAAAGTTGTATCCAAGTAGTACACTACATCATTTGCATCAACTGCGATATCTCCCTCATCACCAAGGCATTCTGAACCTGCACCAGTTGCAGAGCCAGCAACTGAGTTCGCTAAATTCCCTGGAGTCGGTTCGAAATTTTCACCATGACCCCAAGTTTCTCCACCGTCATTAGAAATCCAAAACCATGAAGCCCAGTAATCCCATGAAGTCATTTCTCCATCTTCACAAGCATACCAAGTATCAAGACTTCCGCCAATTAATGGAGCGAATGGATTTCCTTCTCCGCCCCAGCGTAAGTCCTTGTGTGCTGTAACAAATAAGTTTCCTTCGCTATCTATCGAGAGACTAGGTTCATAGCCAATTCCATATCCAATATATCCTTCATCTTGACCATTATTAGGGTCGATACATTCGTCATGCCTCGGCATATATTCTGGTTCTGACCAAGAGAAATACACTTGTTCTCCTTCAAATTCATCTGCACTACTAACCGGATTGAGATCTTTGGTTATGGAAGAACCTATCAAGGCTGAAAGTAAAATGAACATAATGGAAACTGCGATAGTCCCCCCAAGAGCAATATTTGAACTATTATCGCTCAATTCTGAATTATTAGGCTCAATCAATTCTGCCTCAAGGACTTGACTCGCCATGTTTATCTCACCTGTTAGGGTCATTTGGATATTACCATCATATGAAATTATTATTTCTTGATGATGGATTTGTAAATCCTTTCAAAGTCTTCTGCATTATGCTCGTATGTATACTTTGAAAGTACCCTTTCCCTACCTGCTTTAGCCTTATCCATTCTCTGTTTAGGTTGATCTAATATTCTACAAACTGATTTGGCTAAGTCCTCGGGATCTCCTGAATTGAATAAATCACCCACAGAGTCATCTATCATCTCCGTCAATGGAGGTTGATTTACCGTTACCACTGGAGTTCCGCTGGCTAATGACTCTAATGGAATCAAGCCTTGACCTTCATAATATGAAGGATAGACCACTAAATCTGCAGACCGGAAATGTTGTGCTAAGTCATCAAAGGACATACTACTTCGAATGAATAAAGCATGTTCAACACCTAATTTACGGGCGTTTTTGAGTAGACTCTTCTTCATATGGCCTCTTCCAACAACTACTAGTCTAGCCCCAGGATAACTTTCTAAAATTTCAGGTAATGCTCTAATTAAGGTCATGTAACCCTTTCTAGCCACTAATCTTCCAACTGCCAAAATCATTGGAGTTTTAGTTTCTGCCATGTAACTCAAGGCTAATTCATCATCACAATCATAATTTTTACGGATATTCTCATGGCTCAACTGTTCATCTTCATCATCTTGATTTGGTGGCCTGAATACCTTGTGGTCACAACCCCACAAAACTACTTCACATCTGAAGTCTTTAGATGGCTCATACCAATTTTTAAACTCTGAAAGAGTCGATTCAGAATTAGAAACACAAATACTTGATTCTAGTATTCCTGCTCTTTCATACTTAGAATAGTGCTTAGCAGCCAACCTTATTGCAAGGTCGTTTGGATTTCTCCAAGTTGCGGACTCATTAGCCTTAGCCGCCCGGATTACCCCTTGCTTCTCCCCCAACCATGAACCATGTAATGATGAGCAAACTGGGGCAATTTTATCTTCCATAAATCTAAATTCTTTCCTAGTAAAAGAAGCCAGAGGAAGATGGATGTGTATTACATCGACTGGCTCTAGACTATGTAGGTGCTTGAGAGCTCTTAGTGAACTTTTACCGTAAGAACGAGTAAATGCCATAGGGGCTTTTAGCCAAGGAACTTCAATAATAGATACCCCTGACTGAACAGGTGACCTGCCCTTATGAGAACGAGTAATTACGCTTACTTGGTGACCACATGCTGCCAAATGACCTGCGAGGTGAAAAACTACAGAACCAATACCTCCCCATCGAGGAGGGTATTCTCCAGCAATCATTGCTATGTGCATTGTGTTCCCCACGGGTGTCTTGCGTTTGAATGTCACCGTAATAGGATTATGAATATTTGAATTTTATAGCCAATGCTTTCAATACTGTTCGCTAATTGGGGATGTTATGGCCGATTCACTGCCGGTTACTGTCACGGTAATTCTTCCCACTAAAAATGAGGAAGAAGCCATTGAACCTACTATTGATTCAATTCCAAGAGGATGGTGTAAAGACCTCGAAATAATGATTGTCGATGGGAATTCGAGTGATAAGACAAGAGAACTTGCCCTGAAGAAAGGTGCTCGTGTTCACTTAGAAGATAGAAAAGGATATGGTAGAGCATATAGAACTGGTTTTGATGTTGCTAAAAATGATATCATTGTTACAATGGATGCTGATTGTACCTATCCTGCTGAACTTGTTCCAAAATTAGTTAAGAGACTTCTAGATGATGACTTAGACTTCATCACTTGTGACCGTTTATCACTCGCTGAAAGTGGCTCTATGTCTGGATTGCATGGTTTTGGAAATTGGGCGCTATCGTTTACTGCTAGACTTTTATTTGGTTATGGAATCAAAGATTCACAATCCGGAATGTGGGTATTTAGGAAATCAATTTTCAAAAATGAAAAAATGAAGCCATCAAATGATGGTATGCCACTCTCGGAGGAGATGAAGATTCTAGCTAGAAAGCACTTAGGGAAGAGTAAGGCTATCGAAATCTCAGTACCTTATCGTCCAAGAGTAGGAGATGCTGAAATTCATACTTGGGGAGATGGATGGAAAAATTTCAAATTTCTCTTTGCTAAAAGAGTAGGGCTAAACAGAACGAAGTCACCTTGGGGTGGAAGAGAATCAAACCCTGATTCCAATAATAAGAACCTACCTGAACAGTGATTTACTTACTCAGGTAGCTCATCGGTGCTAAAATCATCTTGTTGCTCAGATTCTACTTCTGCTGCGCCATCAATTATTCCACCTTCTAATTTAGGAATGTCTTTTATCTCGCTATTTTCAACCGGACTACGTCCAAATGCCGGCCATGACTCCATCAAATCTAATTCATCAAATTTCTTTCTTCTTCTAACTATAACTAATGTGATAATAACAAGAAGTATCACTATTCCTGAACCTGTTGCAACAAAGAACATGGATGAACTATCCTGTTCTAAATCAGACACGATTACCGTTCTTTGAATCTCATCGAATTTTGCGTCATCTCCAACTCCATCTCTTGCTATAACCCTGAGACTGGGTCTTCCTGATTGGTCGGGCCTGATCTTAATACTCCCTTGCCAAAGACCATCTTTATCATCATCGCTTAAGTTGAAATTCCAGACTTGAAGATTATGCGTAAGTGTAGCCTTCACATCTTGTGTTGTACCGTCGGGGTCGACTAGAATTATACTTACTTCAAATAGAACTAATTCATCTGTAATCATTTCCCTTGGTGAAATCGCTATAGATAGATCCTCAAACTCTGGGTCTGTATTGTCGATAGAGATTCTAACTTGTTGCTCATCTTGATTTCCTAAACTATCTCGTATAACCAGTTGAATATCATAGTCTCCTGGAGCCAAAGTTATTTTTTCTAAACTTGCTGAGTAAGTAGATAGTGGAGAAGAACTTCCAAACTCAAATATCCTCCACTCGCGATAAACAATATCATTATCAGCATCCGATGAGGACTCCTCGAGTACAATCTCATCTCCACCAATAAAAGATTGAAGATTTGTAGGTGAAATGATTACTGCCTTGGGAGCGGAAGTTTGAACATTAAGTGTAATGAAAGTCGACGTAGATTTACCAGTTTCATCATTCAACTGAATTTCTATTGAATGAGTGCCTGATGATAATTGAGAAATATGAGTTACCGCAGTTGAAACAGAATCTAAAAGAGGCTCACTAAGTAAATCACTCCTAACGGTCATAGTAAAATTATCCCCATCAAAGTCTTGTGAATTTATAGCATTCCAAAAGATGTAATCTGATGAGTTAAATGTTTGTCCATCAACTGGAGTCGCTAATTCTAAGTGAGGGGCAGATTGCTCGACTTGAATTATAATTGACGATTCAACTGGTTGATGGACTCCATCGTCTACTGAGAGCGTAATAACATGACTTCCGGAAGAAAGTCGGCCCTCGAACATCAACCAGTCTTCACTAGTTGGAATTAGTCGGCCATCCAAATCACTATCCCAAGAGATAAGCAGGTATTCCGAACCCGCAGATGGCTCATTTTCAGAACAATGCCAGAAACCTTCTGTAGGGAATGTCGAACATCTTGAGTCATAATCACCCGAACCATTTGCTGAGAATTGAATCAATTCAGAGGAATAATAAGTCTGCGAAATAACAGGGTTTGCGATTATCGATTTAGGATAGGAGTTCTCAACCTCCAATTGTGTAGAAGTTATCTTGGTTTGATTAACATGTTCTAACAAGTCATCGCTAACTCGCATTTCAATTGTATGGAAGCCTCGAGAAAGGCGCCCTTGCCAAACCTTTCCTGATTCCTGATCGGACCATTGCAAAACTCCGTCAATACTCGACCAAAATTCAATCACTAAATTATCTCCTTCTGGGTCTACAGTAGACGAACCATCTAGAGTCACAACATCTTCACTGAAATTAGAATTACGCTCAACTGTAAATTCTGGAGTTGGTAGTTCATTAAATAATTCCACATCAAATTCCCATTCGACAGGAGTATTTATTCCATCATCAAGCCATACTGAAAGAGAAAAAGTATCTGAAGGAGGAGCCGGGTTATCTGTGGTTGAAGTCATAGGAAATGAATAATTATAGATGTAAGGACAGTTCTGTGAAACTGAATCACTAGATGGATATTGGAGTCCGTATGATGTTGTTATCCAACAAGAAAAATCATCACCTTCGGGATCATAAGAGCCACTTAAATTAACTTGAAGCAAACTCGTCCTAGGAATTTCCAGAATACTCAAAGGATTCAATATCGGTTCAAAATTAACAACTAAAACAGGTTGTTGATTGACTAATTCTATCGCCCTCGAATCTTGAACACAATTTCCTGAATCATCACAGAGCTTAGCCGTGATTATATGTACACCATCACTCAAAGATTGAGATGAAGACAACTCATTCACCGAAAAGTTGGACTCTGTACCTATTAGTCCGTCGATGGAAGAAGTCCATTCCCAAGTTAGCGGGTCGTCATCTAAATCCCAAGAAGTACTCGCATTGAATTGAACGATTGAACCGCTTGGAAATATTTCTTGGTCAATAGGAGTATCCCAATTCAAGAATGGAGCCTGATTACCTAAAGGAAGTAAACAGTAAACAACTCTATCTTGGTCTAATAATACTGAACTACTATTGGAAATTCCATCATAAGCACAAGCGATGGTTGCTGAGTTAATTGAAGAAGGCCCTGATTGAGTCCATTGTTGACCAATATAATTAGTGAATTTCACATATCCAATTTCATTTGTTGGTTCTTGTACAGACGGCTCAAATTGGTCAAATGTCAAGTCGATATTGGCTTGTGGTATGCCGTTTGAATTATTATTGATAGCCCATACTTCGACATCCCAAGCGACATCAATTGTCGCTGAAGGGGCAATAATAGCACTGCTCAAATCTACCTGACTAGGCTGATGTAGATGAAGGCTTGAGAAAGTATCTAAATTTACAACTATACTAGATGTTAAGTCGACAAGACCTGACCAATTTACGTCACTATTCTGGAAAGTCAAAGAACCGGTACATTGAGGAGTGATGGTATTATCTTGACCTGAAAGGTCGATATGGTCACTTAATATTAGGCAAGATGTTCCAGAAAATTGTACTCTACTCATGCTGGAAATAAAATTCCCATTGTTGTCAGCATTCCATACTATTCCTGAGTGGTTGCCACTCATGGTCACCAAATCTATGTATGCTGCTGCTTTGTTTAATTCCATAGCAGGGCCGGTCTGAGAGCCGGTTCTTTCTGTATCTATTTGGATATCATGAAGGTGTAATCGACCACCCTGTTGCCCTAAGTTCAAACCTGCATTATCAATAGATAAAGGTGCATATGAAGGATTATTATCTTCCAGAGTTATATGATTAAGCCACAAGTCTACTGAGTCTTTAACTAAAATCCCAGCACCTAAAGATTGCTTGACTGTACAATAATTGCATGTAACATCACCAGAGTCTGATTCTAAATCATTTGATTTCTCAAAATAAATACCAGACTTCTCACTATCTAAAATACCTGAAACGCCATTACCTATGGAGGTCACATTGGATAAATCTACATAACGTGCATCATAAACGTGAATTCCAGAATATCCATTATCAAACATACGTAAATCATCTAGAATAAGTGTTGAAGAATCAATGTACAAACCTTGCTTCGAATTATTATGAAGGTACCAGTCATTGCCTTGAATTGCTCCCCCTGATGTAGAAGATACCGCCGGTCCGACAGAACCTGAAATTTCTAAGCCTTCCAAATTTGGAGCGAAAAATGAAGACCTAATCGCAAGTCCAGCTTCATGTGCACCTTGTCCTGGGTCTCCTGAATTACGGATTGTTAGGTCTCTAAAAGTGGTTGATGAATCAACAAAGTATAACCTCACTCCCACCGTGGTTGAATTTTCAACAGTAGTATTTTCAAACCAAGCACCTGTCGCGTTAACTTCGATCGCCGCATTTCCAATATTAGCGGTTTTAGCACCTGCACTTCCAGTACCCCTTACCACAGTATTGGTGAAGTCTGCAGTTTCATAGTTAGTATAATTGGTATGATTTGCTTTGTCGATATGAATACCTGTATACATGGAATTAGAGATAATACAATCCCTAACCACCGCTCTGGTATATCCACCATCATCAATGTGACGAATAAAGATTCCATAATCTGATTTATCTACACTAACATTGGTTATCAGTGGCTGGCTATCTTGAACCCATACTCCTGCTGATATAGCACTACCACCCTCAGCGGTGACATTATCGATTACTATATTTCTAAACATTCCACCTGAACCACCCCATATGTTCAATCCTCTTATTCTCAAGTCAGTCATGTAAGCCCCATCTAAAATTGGAGTTGACCCTGCCCCTACCGAGACTCCAAGACCATATCGCCAATCAGAGTAACTAACTTGGCGGCCTGCCTGATCGATATACAAGTCATGAATAATTGGTGCTGAATTAGAGAATAAATCAATACCAACTCTTGAAGGGTTAACAATTGTCACGTTATTTATCCTCGGATTTGAACCGTACATTGTAATTCCATAAACTGAATCCTCTATCGTAATATTATCCATCAAAGAACCTCGTCCATTAGAACTTGAATTGAATTGAATACCATAGTGCAGTCCAGTCGTTAACTGGGTGAAAATAACTGGACAACTCGAAGTTCCTTGAGTAGTAATTCTTCCTTCAACAAAAATCCTAACACTTGAATCTAACTTGATTACAGAACAAGGGGAAATTACAAGTTCATCTGTAACATTAACTGTATATGAGGAAGATAATTCAACTACTCCACTCCATACTATTTGTGAACGAGCACTTACCTTTCCAAAATCTTGAGTATCTAAAACTTCATGTTCAGAATTCTCAATAAAAACCGACAAAGGAGTGGAAAAAAGGATGAACAGAACTGAGAAAACCAATAATCTCGAGGTCATCCCACCCTGCATAATTAGTCTTAAGTTAGTAATACACTTCAATGGTTCGTCTAATTGAACACAAGTTTATTGTAATAATTAAATCAGTAAGTCATAAAACTCGAGTTCGAGTGGAATAATATATGCCAGAAGCATTTGTGCTTTTCAAAACCTTACCTTCGCAAGAACGAAATGTGTATCTTGCCCTCACAAATCATTCATCTGTAGCAGAAGTTCATGCACTATACGGCGAATATGACTTAATTGTTAGAATTAGTGCAGAAGATTCGAAGACTTTATCCGGTATGTTAATGACTGAGTTTAGACAAATAGAAGGTATCAAAGATACTCAAACTTTGATTGCTGTAGATTATTGAGGTGATATTATGGCTATTGGATTTGTATTAATAACAACTAAACCAGGACAAGAAAAAGTAGTTAGGGACAATCTTGAAAAGATTGATTTTGTAACTTCTGGTTGGATTTTATTTGGAGAATATGACTTGATTGCAAGAGTACAAGCAGATGATGAGTTCCTATTGACAAGATGTATTGTAGAAGATATACGACCAATGGAAGGAATTGCAGATACTAAAACCCTTATTGGAGCAGAACTCTAAATTAAGGAATGCAGTCTCTTTTCTAATCTTTTAGCAGCTCTTGGGCAACCCGATAATTTGTGTTGGGAAATTGATTCGCGTAGTGATGTTAGTTTTTGTGAAGGATAGATTATCGATTTGCATAACCACCATCTAGCAATATACCTGTTGTAGGTATTCAACCTAATATCGTAATCTGGTTTACTAAGTAGTTCGAAATGAGTTTTTGCTAAATCTAAATCTAGTGGTGTTAGTGCTTCAACTAAATTTAGTCTAATCGAGTCTCTGTAGATTGGATTACTTTGAAAAGAAATTGCATCCTCAATAAATTTAATTGTATCAATAATTGATTTTGAATCATTCCTTAATTGATAAATCGCCTCTTTGGCACGCATATTCCATGTCAGCGCATCTGCTTCTAATCCAAGTTGTTGGACACTTTCAGTAATCTTTTGAGCAGAAGAAAGGTCTTTTTGAAGTAATGAAAGTGAATGCTTGATCATGGAAATAGCAATAAGAGAAGCAGACCTAGAGGAATTTAGAGTTTTACTGATATCTACTTTAGAAAGATAACCTTTAGTTTCCTTGATAATGTTTTCATCTAAACTTTCATCAAAGATTCTATCCTCTAGCCTACGAGAGGCTGCTGATATCGATAATCTATTGGAGATATCACTATTTTTTACCTTTAGACTTTCCAAGAATAACGTGTCTGCATCTTCAATTCTGCCTTCAAATAAAGCCAATTCAAATTTCAATTCAATACTTCTATCATCTTTAATATTATCAATATATTGCTTGAGGTAATCGGTTTCCCCTCTCTTCGAGGCAACCTTGGCAGCAAAATAATATAAATCTGAATTCTCGGGAATCTGGTCTATTGCTTGTTCTATCAAGACTGCCAAAATACTGGATCTATGTGGAGATAAGTTAGACAATTGTTGTTCAATTAACTCAATTATATTATTATTTGAACTCGCTATTTGATGATATAATAAAATCAAGTCTTCATCTTCCGTTCTCTCGAGACTTTGCCAATGGTCGGCTAAGGATTTGTGGATATTTCTTTGCCCTTTATCGTCAATGAAAGACCTCCTTACATTTCTAATCAAGTGGTGAAGTTCTACCTTGGAGTTATTGGAACTCCATCTAAGCAAAGCTTGATCGTCGAATAAACCGATCATTTCACTAACTAGAGAATTACTTGATTTGACTGGAATTGGTTCTAATGACAATAGATTCAGCGATGACTTTTCCTCATTATTCAAATTAGATAAAACCGTTTTCTCTACATAGTTTTGTACATCTGTTGATTGCTCAGGTAACTCGGATTCTGGCTGATATAATTGTAGAGCAAGAGGGTGCCCTCCAAGCCTCTTGGAGATTGTCATTCTGACCTCTAATGATTGTTCTTCACCAAGTAATTGAGCTCCATGTGATTCACTCAAAGGTAAAATTTGTATTTTCTCTAAATAAGGGAAACTTGCTAATGGTTCTCGGCCAATTAAAATTAATTTCACAGTATTAGAATCATTCAATTTTTGACATAAATCATCTATTGAATTAATGTGTCTTTCCGGAATTTGGTGAACATCATCTATTACTAAAATTTGATTTTTACAATTATGCATGATAAGGCTTTCCAAAGCGAAATTATCTTGAGGTAATACATCGCTTATTTCCCACTGTAAGCACAGGTCAAAAATATCAGTAAAGTCACTTGCAGTTGCCCAACGAACATCCTTTTGTTGTTCTAAGAAGTATTGGCTAAGTGCACTGATTATAGTGGTCTTTCCAATACCAGGAAGGCCACAGACTAGCACTGATGATTTCTCTACTTGAATATTAATTTTTGAAAAATAGTCCTCTCGGCCAAATACATGAGGATGATTTGGTATACTGCCGAAACTCTTTCCGAATTTAGGTTTTTTATTTGGCTTAGATTCATTATTGGAGATATATTCCCGACCTTTCTTGGTAATATGGAATACTTGTCTCCTTCTTGAACCACCGCCAATAACATGAGCCATACGTTTGAAAACCATTTCAGATTGTTCGAGTTTCCTAATTGGTACATTTAGAGCGGAACGGACTACTCCTAAACCATCTGCAATTCCTGGAAGAGCGACACCTCTGTTTACATCCCAAGAATTTTCAATGTCAGAAGAAAATTGACTTAACCATGTGAGTATCCTTTTTTGTGATGATGATACCATGGCCAACGTTTAGGCGAAGTACTCCGCCCTATCAAATACTGCGAAGTTTTGTTTCAGTAATACTCTAGGCATGGTTGTCCTTTTGTGTATCGCCGTCAACGGCATAATATGCCGGTGGAATATGAATCAAGTTCATTTCCAAAGAAGGCTGGAGTTTATCTCTTCAAAACAAATCAAGGAAGAGTATTATACGTTGGTAAAGCGACAAGAATTAACGAAAGAGTTCGTTCATATTTCGCAACAAATCCTGATCGGAAAATGATTTCTGAACTTGTTTCTAGGGCAGATAATATCGAGTACATAATCACAACATCTCCTAAAGAGGCATTAATTCTAGAAAGACAATTGATTAAAGAACATAAACCTCGATTCAACTCTAGATTAAAGGATGATAAATCATATCCATACATCATTTTGACCAGTGAAGAGTTCCCTAGGATAATGTATACAAGACATCCTCCAAAAGATGCAAAAAGATGGGGACCTTTCCCTCATGCTGGTGCTGCTAAGCAAGTTATGCAATTATTGAGAAAGCAGTTTGGAATTAGAGATAAGGACTGCCATGGTAAAGATGGTTGTCTTGCAATGCATATTGGATTATGCCGAGGACCTTGCTTAGACCCTAATGGATATGAAACAATAGTCAATATCGTCACTGAAGTTCTAGACGGTAAAGCAGGGAAATTAATCAAAGAACTTACTCGGAAAATGGATGATTTATCTGAAAAAATGGAGTATGAAAAGGCTGCTAGGCAACGTGACATGATTAGAGCGGTAAGGATTACAACAAGTCAGCATGTTGTTTCGAGTAAGGTATATCGCGATTGCGACGCAATCGGTATTGCTTGGAAAGGCGACCATGCTGCTGTCGTAGTACTTCATGCGGATGATGGTGTTGTAAAAGGCCAAGAGGCTTGGCCGATTATCTATCGCGGCGATATAGGTGAAACGATTTCAATGTTCATTTCGTCTCATTACCAGAATCGTTGCCCACCAAGATTACTATTGACTCCTACCCCTTTATTTGATGGAACTGCAGAATGGCTCAACGGTAGAAGGCAATCTCAAGTAGAGGTCAGAACCCCTACTCGAGGAGATTTAGTGACCTTACAAAACTTAGCAACTCAAAATGCCGAAATTCAATTATCTAGGTTCATAGATAAGGCGAGTGGCTCCCTTGAACAAAGGGCTGCTGATGAATGTGCTGAACTATTAGGTATGGAAAAAGTGAATTATATTGTGTGCTTCGATATGGCCCAGTTAATTGGAGAAAATAGAGTTGGAGCCAGTGTTTCTTTCAGAAATGGAAGGCCAAATAAAAAAGAATATCGAAAATATACAGTCAAGGGGGAAGCCATCGATGACCTTCGAATGATGAGTGAGGTAGTTGAGAGGTGGCTTAAGAGGCAAGAAGAGTGGCCTGATTTACTGCTTATTGATGGTGGTGAGACTCATTTGAAAACAATCAGTAAAGTCTTGGAAAGTAATGAGGTTCTAGGAGAATTTGAACTTGCAGCAATTGCAAAACGTGAAGAGACATTATTCAGGCTAGAAAAGGAGCCAATCATCTTAGATAGAAAGGGACGAGTATTAGTTCACTCGAGAGATGAGGCGCATCGTTTTGTCAATACTTTCCATAGAAAACAGAGAAACCGTGACAAGATAAAAGATCCATTACAGGAAGTCCTTGGACTCGGTGCAAAGAAGATGCAAACTCTATTACGCTATTTTGGGGGTCGTAAAGGTATTGAGCACGCTAGCATCAAAGACCTTCAAACTGTTCCTGGGATAGGAAATTCATTAGCCAAACGAATACATGAAGCGATTAATAATTAATCAAAACGTTCGTGGCCTATTTCGGGTATAGGCTTGGTGGGAGCATTAGAATAATCTTTGAATTGCTCTAGGTCACCATGCATTCCTCCACTATGGAATCCTTGTAAATCTGAGAACTCATTATCACCAATACCAACTTTACTTGCTTGGGCAGACTTCACTACAGCACGCTGTTTCTTGGCTTTTTTCTTTCTCCTACGTCTTCGTATCATAAGGAATAAAAGGGAGATTACAAGAGTCGGATAAATCCAGAATTGAGTAAGAAGATAAACCCAAGAAACTTTGACTCTAAATGAGATAGTGTCCTCAAATTCACCATTTGGTATTGTATAGGTGACTTTTTGTCTACCATCAATTTCTACAATATCTAGATTACCAGAGGTAGACTTTGCATTCTCCAGGGTAATTCCTTTAGGAAGAGTAATCGAAATCGGGCCACTTAGTTCTGCTCCAAATTCTTCATTAACAGAAGTGTTTCCTGAAAAGGTATAACTCAATTCTGTTTGCTCAGGGTCTGGGAAAGTTACTCCTTCTCCCGAAACTAAACCATTTGATAGAGACGTACCCATTGCTTCAGCTACATCAGCCATAGGACCTAAAATTAAACTGGACATTGCATTGGCTAGGAAGGAAACCTCTAAGCTTTCCATGTCACCACTAATCATTTCCCCTAAATTACCATCTATGTCCAATTTGAATTCGACCATTGGGATTTCCACACTTAGAGTAATTGGTTCATCATCACCGATACTTAGGTCAGGCGCTCCAATTCCTTTAACCTCAGTTTTAACCTTAAAACCACTCAAATCAACATTTGTTAATGGCGAATCTTCCTGATTTGGTAGTTCCTCTCCAATTTGCTGGATATACGCTGTCAATACATCGCCAACATTTTTAGAAAAGTCTGTTAATCCATCTTCGGTAAAACTAAAAGATAAATCCTCATCGCAAACATCCATATCTTGGTCTTCTGAACAGATACTTTCTGGGCCATCGATAACATGAGGTTCACTCATTCTACTAGCAATATCCAGCCCTAAACGGATTAGGTCTGAAGGTAAAGCCTCCATGTGAACTTGGGTTGAACCTGACTGTTCTAAACGATCTAGAGGTACTGTTATTCTGTGAATCGAAAGTTCAGCCTCTAATGCAAAATCAACTGAAACAGATTGTGTCCACTCATTTATTCTAAATGCTGAAATATCAAAGTCAATAGATGTTGAAATACAAGTTCTCTGCAATGTAGTACATACTACATCGCCTTCCTTGTTATTGATTTGATTACGCCAATCATATGGACTAGTTCCAGCAAAAGAAATCTCAGAGTCGGAGTTATTACCAAGAGAATGGGTCAAAATGATACTGTTATTCCCATCCATAGTTCTAACCCAATTTGGTAAAACAATTTCTAAAGTCAATTCAGCAGGTGGTAAGTTAGCCGGTATTATATCTTTGAGATAATCAGAGGATAATGCAGTTTCAATAGACAAGCCACTGTTTAATACGCTTTTAAAATCGTTTTCTGTAATGACATCAAGGAACTTTGCTATATTATCATCTCCATTATTTTCTTTCAGGATATCGATAAGACGCATTGAAAATGGTTGACTAGTTGTTCTCAAGAACACAGGATATTCTTCAGTCATCGCTGAAGGTCCTTTTACACAGAAATGTCGAACTGCTCCTAATGATTCAGTACATCCCGGCGTTGAATGAGAATAATTCAAACCTCCTGGGGATGAGAGACCATCAGCTAGTGCATCAGAAACCCAATACATCTCATTCATCTCTATTTCTTCGATTCCACCGACTGTTGAAGATATTCCATCTGCAATTGAATCTACAGGGAATTTAGAAGTAAATTCGGTCAAATCTACCAATCCATTATGATATGCAAGTCTAATACCATCGGAAGTGATAACAGGTATATTCGCCTTCTCTGTAACGCTCATAAGTGAAATATTCCATTCACTCAATATTGAATCATCCAGATAAGCCATCTCAACAACAAAATCTAATGTTGCAGCGGACTCATCTGTTAAATCTAATTTTATCTTTAAATCAAGTGCTTTACTGGAATTGTCGATACTAACCGTGCTTGTTGATGTCCTTTCACGATTAGCCATAACTACGGAAATTGGAGTCTCTAAGTCGCTAGCTCCTTGAGGAGCATTTCTATGGTCAATACTCCATTCACCAGCAAAATATGCAGGTGTTCCGGCTCTAGCGGCTATAGTTCCATTATCATCAACAGCCATAATATCTGCATAATCGGGTGGAGCAAATGAGTAGTTCCCTTGATGACCAGGGATAGTCAATAATGAAAAGTCAGTAGTTATTTCTGCCCCCATAACCAATAAACCTTGATATGTACGTTCTAAATCAAATTCTGAAGAAGAATTGAGGCTAAATGCACTCTCTGTAAGTTTGATTGTTACAGAAGAGGAAATACAGATTGGAGGCATAAATACATTATTTTCAGATGCTCCTTCTGAAGAATATACTGAATCGGAAGTATGGTCTATGGAACAAGGTTCAGTAACTCCCCCTTGGGTTATCGATGAGGTATAACCAGTATCTAAATTTTCAACTACACCAAATCCTGATTCCAAAGAAGATTCTAAAGCAGTATTCACTTCTTGTACTAATTGATTTCTAACTGTATTTGTTCCAGCTCCGGCTGGGGTTTGATCAAAGTTATTTCTAATCAAGTCAGCAGGAATCCCGTCGTCAGAATCTAAACCGTCATTTGCCAACCCGGCATTGACTGAAGCGTTATTAAGACCTAAAGCAGCTCTATCAAATTCATAGATTGCCCATGTTAAGTCGAGTTTAATATTTCCTGTATCTAATAATTTGAAATCATAAGTTCCATTCACCCAATCAGGGTGATTTGGAGTTTGGTCATGAGCCGAATTATAATCATCGCAAGCACCACCTTGTGGGGAAAGTGAACAAGAAGTCATTCCATCTGCACTAGCCAGTGGAGCCAAAATTTGCAAAAGTAAGATTGATTGGATTAAAAAAATCATCACTTTTGAACTTCTTCTACTGGTGATTTTCTTACTCGTCATGTACTACGCTAAGAGAGTGACATTCAAAGCAATTACCCTTGTGAGCACTATATGAGCGATTCCAAACAGGCCATTTCAAGTGGCATGGCCTTGTTGATTCCTCTAGAGTTTTCTCCTAAAGTTAAACAAATACTAATTGAAAAGAATCTCTATGAAAATAATCTCCGCCCAAAACGTATCTCTCAAAACTTAGCATTACCTCTTTGTGGAGATTTCGAAAATATTCGAGATGAGATATGCCAAACAATTCCTGAAATTAAAAATAAAATGATCATTGAGTTACATGCTCTTGAAGTTAATAATCCTGATATGATACCTGCACAAATGGTTTTTCATAATGTATCTAGTTGGCTAGAACAAATAAATCACAATCATAAAAAAGAATTACTGTTAGAAAATATCCCCCAAAAATGGGAATTGCTAGGCGATTTAGCACTACTACCCTCAAACTCCTTTACTCAAAATGAGTGGGTTGTACTTCTATCTCAATGTGAACAATCGGAAATCCAAAATTTATGGAATTCTATTTGTGAGTCACTAAAGGTTAATCGCCTAGGGCGTCAGCAACCAATCTCTAAGGATTTGATGAGAACATCTCAAGTGGAATTATTAATTGGAGATCAAGGGTGGGTTGAACTAATTGACTATGGCGTTCATTTTGGATTTGATGCAACTAAAGTGATGTATTCATCTGGCAACGTTACTGAACGACATCGTATTGGTAATATCAATATGGAAAATGAAGTTGTAGTAGACGCCTTTGCAGGAATTGGATACTATAGTTTACCGATGCTGGTTAGAAGTAATGTCAAGCATTTACATGCATGTGAAATAAATTCTAATTCTATCGAATCCTTATTGTGGGGTGCAAAAAAGAATAATGTTTCACAAAAACTTACGATTCATGAAGGCGATAATCAAATCACTTTAGCCAAACTAAAAAATAAATCTGATCGTTGTCATCTTGGGATTCTGCCCTCTTCAGAAGGTGTATGGCAACTTGCATTAGGATGTTTGAAAAAGAAGGGAGGTTGGTTACATATTCATATGAATGTTGAAGAAAA
>TARA_B110000444_G_C18851832_1_pt1 | contig 17270 bp, 8 predicted proteins | sample TARA_B110000444 | Tara Oceans TARA_B110000444 (sample SAMEA4398370) | marine metagenome | biome: Polar Biome; feature: [SRF] surface water layer (ENVO:00010504); material: water (ENVO:00002006), including particulate matter (ENVO:01000060) such as... | depth 5 m | reverse complement strand
ATATCTTCTGCATTCGGTACGAAATCTCCATCATCATCTGTATCATCAATAAAGCGGCATCCAATACCAGTGCCGCCTTCGGTAGGACTCGTTCCTTCAAGAACGCCGGCAATTGTTGGACATTCATCTGCTTGATAGCCCGCTGGGTTATCTCCAAAGCCATCGGAATCGAAATCCAGCCATTGAGTTGGCTCGAGAGGGAAAGCGTCTTCGGAATTCATCCAACCGTCACCATCTGCATCAGGACATCCTGGGTAAGGACTCGTTGAATTGCCTGTCACACCAGGGCAGGCATCAAGCAGAAGTCCACCGCCATCATTTTCCGTGACGTCATCTGTAATGTCGTAAAACTCAGTCCATCGATCAGGATATCCGTCTGAATCGTTGTCTTCTGCAGCCCCTATGTTATCTGGAAAACTATCAGGGTTCGTGGCGAATTGAGAACTGTTATCGCCGTAACCATCTCCGTCTGAATCAGCCCACTGCGTGCTGTCAAATGGCCATGCATCTGCTCCATGAGATACATTCCATTCGAGGCCTCCGCTGTTAGAAGGATCTGATGAACCGTCGAGGTCGGAATCAAGGCAACCGTTTCGGTCTCGCCATGAAGCACCCCAGTCCCATTTGCAATTATCACCATCAACCCAATCAGAAGAGTTGTCTCCCCAACCATCACCGTCTTGGTCTTTGTATTGTGAAGGGTTGAATGGGAACAAGTCGCCATCTGGCTGGGACGAATCGTATTCAGTGAGGCAGCAATCAGGACCTGAATTATCCCCATATCCATCTCCATCGCTATCCAAAGCAAGTTTCCAATTGAAGATGAAAACATCACCAGAAAGATAGTTGAATTTGTTGTTAGACCAACCGTCTTGGTCGTAATCATCGCAACCCATTCGGTCAATCCAAGAGTCCCCAGGGTCGTCATTACAAGCATCATCAACATCTGCATAACCATCATTGTCGTAATCGAGGCACCCGTAGGTGTAGAGCGAGGAAGGAGCATTGGTTGATGGGCAATAATCTGCTAACGGACCGAGTGTGTTATCTCCATATCCATCTCCATCACTGTCCGACCATTGGTTTGCCAGCAGTGGTAGGTCATCGACCAAATCAAAGATGAGGTCTCTATCAGCATCAGGGTATAACCGCAAAACTTCAACGTCCCAAAGAACACTGTCTTGAATAGCAAGATGGAGGGTCTCGTTGGAATCTGTGTAGAAGCCTACTGAACCCGTAGCGGTTACATCACCGAAGGAGAGGCTGTTCCAGAAATATTCTGAAGAGGATTGACTCGAAAGAGTGGGTTGAGTGTTCAGACTGTTCCATGTAAGGAGGTTGTTTTGGCCGACGCTTGTCATCAAAACATAGGTGCCACCTTCAGAAGAAAGATCCCATGCTCCTTCGACCGTTGATGCAGGTTGTGAACCGAATGAATGCCAATCTAGTGAGCCGTTTCGAATGTAGATTACATCACTGTTTGAATCACCTCGGACAGCCATTGCAGGTTCAGAACCACCATTCAAATCGAGATTAAATGAGTTTATTGCGCCACTTGGCTGAGAGAGAAGAGTGGAGTTCCATGTTGAATTTTCTGCCCAAGTTGATTGATTCATTTGGCGTTCATAGAGATTCAAGGCTCCAGTAGAGGTCAGTGTAGCGACCATCATTGTTCCATCGTCTGTCATCGCGAGTTGGATGTTACTCGAGAGATCTGTTAGACTCGAAATAAAACTTGGTTCAACTGATGTTCCATCATACATCCATACGCTGAGGTTTTGGTTTTGGCCATCATTAGAAATCAAAGCGATGGCAAGATTGTCGTTAGGCATATACATTGCAGGGAAATGACTTGAGACGACCTCACCTTGAGAACCGATCATGGCTGCGGACCATCCACCATCGTCGTGGGACATGATTAATTGGTCATCTGTTGAATCGCGGTAAAGAATGGTTGTTGCATCGCTTTGGTTGGTCAAAACAACCAGTGGATCGACCAAATTGAGATTGGTAGCAACTTGAGTAGTTGCCCATCCCGAATCATCTTCAAGAGAGGCAAAGATTTGCTGCCCTCCGATACCTGAAGTCGCATGAGCGAGATGTTGGTGACCTTCGGAATCAAGGGCTGAGCCGAGTAAAGCCCCCATTGTTCCGGATGTAAGGATACTTTGTTCAACAGCGGTGTAACTTGATGTTGTTTGCATCTTCAGCGCCTGACCTCCTTCTGTAGAGAGAACAATCGGTCGGCCGGAACTTGTCCCAGCAAAAGCAAAGCTCGTTGAACTTGGAGATGAAGTTGAAAGCACTGTATCGGCCCATACTCCGGTAGCGGTACCGTCACTTACGTGCTCTAAGAAATGAAGAGAGTCCCAGTTCTGGAATGAGAGGAGCATACTGGCTTCACCTCGGCTTGAGGTTGAAACATCTAAGAATTCTAACTCATCGGTATCAAATGCGAATGTAGATGATTCCCAATCACGTTCTGAGTAGAACTGGTAAACAACTCGGAATGAGGAATCAGGAATTGACTCCCGATAACTGAGACAAATCTCGTTGAGGCCATCACCATCAATATCACCATGGGTTGCCATTGAAAGGCCTCGGTATTCTTGGGCATTGCCGGTGGCGAGTAATTCCGAATCACTGCTTAAGCCGGATGCTGAACCGAGAATAAGGTCAACTTCACCACTGCGAGTTGCCCCTTGCTGCATAAGCAGGATATCATCATACCCATCTTCATTGACGTCGCCTGCTCCCATGAACATTCTCCCAAGCATTGCATTGGCAGAGTCGCCTACTTTGGTCCAATTAGGGACAACAGAATGAATGCCGGAAGAAGATCCATGATACATCCATACCTTTCCGACTTGATAGCCTCCTGTGCCGTTATAGACTTCTGAAAACATCATGTCATCATATCCATCAGAGTTGATGTCCCCAATGAAATCGATTGTATGTCCGAACATCTTACCCTGGACATTCGAATCAATAGTTTGGTCTGCAATTCCGTTGAATCCAAAAGAGGCACCAAAGTAAATTTCAATCCTTGGAAAGCCACTGAATGAATCAAAACTCGCAGCATTGGAAACAAGAAGATCATCAAACCCATCTCCGTTCAAATCCCCTGAACCACTCATTGAACGACCAAGCAGGGTTGATTCTTGCGTTTGAGTAATGTTACGCACATGGTCCATAGACGAGGAATTTCCCTTGTAAATCGCTATCTTTCCATTGTGCACTATTTCGTTTGGAATGGTAGCAACAACTAGAGAATGATTGGCAGCAACTGCAGCGAGGTCTGCAAATCCATCACCGTTCATTCCAGCAATTGCTTCAAGTTTCCAGCCAAGAGCCTCACCTTGATTTCCAGTTACACTCCACCACGAATTCAAACAATCAAGGCTTCCAGACGTGTTACCGAGGAAAATGTCAATTTTACCGTTATCCCCATTGGAGGAGTTCCACCCGGGTGAGCCTACAGCGATATCGACAATTCCATCTCCATTGAAATCTTCAACTGCTAAGCCCGATCCAAACCGTTGTCCTGCTTGCGTGCCATCACACAGGGTGATGGAACCATCATGACCGAGTCCAAAGGCAGAACCGTAAGAAAGAGAGATGCGACCTGCCTCGAGGTGTTCAGTGGAATAACCGGGTTCAGAATAGATAAAGTCGTCAAATCCGTCGCCATTGAAATCTGCCATGAAAGTGACACCTTCATCGAGGTTCTGTGAAGCGGTGGATTGGACTGGTGGCAACTGAATCTCAGAGAACTTAGGCACCGGATTGATGCGACCTTCATCTTGTCCCGAAAGGCTTCGAAGTAATTGCACATTCGTAATGAGGTTCCCAGATCCATCGTCAACAACAGACGTCGTTGCAATTTGTTCAACAGCATTCGAATCAAGACCCATGCCAATATGTGTACCAAGGTTCGAGTCGCGAACGAGGACTCGACGGTCATATGTCGAGCCATCATAACGAATCAAACGAACTTCTTCGCCTGCGGTGTAGAGTAAATGTGCAACACCATTATCATCCATTTCTAATTCAATAGAATGGCCGATTGGCCCTACATCAAGGAGGTCATGATACCACAAATTGCCACTGTAGTTTAATTGCCATAACGAACCATTGACATCCCGAAATACAGCATATTCCAGTTGATTCGGCAAGAGTACCATCTCGATATCGGTTGGTCCAACATCATATCGGATGGTGATTTTTTGCCAAGAAAGTTCCGAAAAGACAGAGTTTGGATAAGCGATATGAGCTGACTTGAGATTGCTACCGTCTGCATAAAGCACATACTGACGGCCGTCTTCATTGACGGCAAGAGCGCAATCAACCAGAGAACTAGCGTTTGATGGGGTCACGGAGTCAACCAAATACAGCGACCAACCGGACTGAACCGACGAGTAGGATTGTTGCCCCCCGTCAAGGGAACCAACGTAGACATTCCCCTGTTCAGTTGTCCAGCATGCATCAAAGCCTTCATCATGACTGAGTTGAATATCTGGGCGGCCCATTGTTTCATTTGGCAACATCACAAGCATTTCAGCCATCCAGAGATCTAATGCTGACTCTTCCCGAACCGTTGCATCATCTAATCCGTCGAAAGCAAGGTTGGTTCCTGCAAAATCATGGCTATATGAGTTATTGAGAGGGACATAATCGCTTGAAGAAGAAACAATGTTCTCATTAAACTCTAAGCCAGATTCTGTAGGATATTGCACCAAAGGAGAGAAGAGATGCACGACAAACAAAAAAGTGAGCAGCAATGAAACTATTGGAAAAGGTCTGCTCGCCGCTGCCGCCATGCAACCTTGTCGGCCGGCTTCCTTGAAAACGCTTCTTGAAGATTGCATCCATTGACCCCCGTAGGGGGTCATAACAACAAACTGCAAAACCATCGTTTTGAACCGCTCAATGGATGGGTTTGACAAGATGGACAACCTCGCCGGAGCATGGCGGGAGAGCGATATGTGATCATCGCCAATGGTCATTGGCCTAAAGAGGCAATATGGAGACCGTTAGTCGAAGATTCGGACCACGTCATGGCGTGTGATGGAGCGGCCGTTCAGTGTATTGAACACAAGGTTACAATGAATTCCATTATCGGCGACATGGATAGTCTACCGATTGAAATTGAATCGAAACTCAAACAAGAAGAAGAAATTCAATTTTTTGAACAAACGATTCAAGAAGAAAACGACTTGGTCAAAGCCATCCATTGGGCGATTAAACAAGGAGCCTCTCAGATCGAAGTATTCGGAATCGAAGGCGGAGATATGTCCCATCAATTTGCAGCTTTTTTAGCACTGTGTGAAGTCCCATTTCACACTCGATTAAACACATCGCAGGGCACCATTGAACTCATCCCGAAAAGTGGATATAGAAACTGCTCTATAGAAAAGAAGAGGCTCTTCTCCCTCTTCGCAATAGGGGCTGTTGAAGGCATCAAAACCTCGGGCGCAAAATGGAATCTCAAAAACGAAGAGTTACGTCCTGGAACACGAGGCCTCCACAATCAAGTCGAGGGAGAATGTCTTGAGATCAGTATGGATTCTGGTCAACTACTTCTCTTCTTGAACCGTTGATTCAGGGAGATACTTGCGAAGCATTTCTGAATAACTTCCTTTACCATCCCATTCTTGAGCGATTTTGTCAATACGTGCTTTTTCAAGCGTATCTTCTAGACCGCCCCAGTCTTCTATGAGGCCGAGTTTTAGTGCAGCCCGTGGAGTATAACCCGGGAGGAAATTACGCCACAAAAAGGGTACGCGGCCCGGAGTGACTCGATTCACCATTCGAACAATCGAAGTATTGCAGGTGGTCAAAAACGAATGATACCATTCCGGTTTTTCAGCGAGTTGGTTGGCCTTATTTGCGAGGCGGCGAAGCATGTCTTTGTCCTTACCAGGTGGCGTGATGGCTCGAAACATGTAGTCCTTATTTCCTCGAGCATTTGTTCGTAATCCTGTGAGGTCGTGCTCAAAACCGACCAGGAGATACAGTTCAAAATTACGCCAAAGACCAGTCCATGGGTGATAGCGTTGTTTGACTCGACGACGTGCTTCAAAGGAGAAAGAGAGGCATGTGCCATCATTAAACTCAAAGGTCAGATAGGTATGTGCCATTCCGTGGATTGCATGGAAATGATCGACTATGAACCAGATGTCTTTCAGTTCTTCAACATCGACAACCACCTCATCCGCCCATGCTTCATCACGGTCCCGAGTTGTGCGCCAGAAGAAATCACGAACATTTCGAAACGTGATGAGGTTACCATCAGTCGTGGTTGTGGTTAGAAACTCACAGTCTGAATTCCATTTTGCGTCATTTTGGGGAATGCGTGGACGAACTTTTACCACCCAAATGAGTATGCATATGCCTACCAATGAGAGAAGTGAAAGAAAAAAAATGTCCAACAACGAAATTACCCCTCACCACTTGTGCCAAATACGAAGCTGATCATCCCACCAATCAGTACCACCGTCTGGATGTTGACGCCAGAGAATACCTTCACCATCGGTCATCGTTGGAAGACCCTGAGCATCAGGTGAGCCGTCAGCAAGAATCATTGGCATCGGACCAAGGTCCCGAAGAGAAGAGACTCCTGTTTCTTCTTTCACACGAACCAAGAGAATGAATACGACAACACAAACGATCAAGCCCAGAATACCAATTGAGAACCAACCTACGGATTCAGTAGGAGTTTCATCTCCAAAAGAGCGGCTCGGAAGAGTTGCTGCTTCATCTTCAGAAAGGTTGAGCCCGGGGAGCCGAACAAGATTTATTCCGTGAACGGTTCGGATTTTTTCGTTATTGATTACTTCTAACGTAATCAAATGAACACCTGCGGGAAGGATGCTACAATCATACGATGTGCTACGATTGCCGGGCAAGACAACTCCTTGAACGGTCCAGATTTTATCAAATGTAGAAAAGTCTACATCAATCATGTTTGGAATCATCGTGATTTGGCAAGGATTGTCTGTAACGTTTTCATTCCCAACAACTGACATAGAGAATGCAGGCGCTGGCCGATTGTTTATCGAGAGATTGAGCCAATACTCTGCGGTTTGGCCTAAGTCATTTCGATAGGCTTCTTTGAGTAAATATTCGCCTGCAGGCCAGTGAGAACAATCTAAAATTGTCTGGTTATCAAGAACCGTGAATGGCGCACCAGAGAATGTGCGCACGCCTGATGCGTCATATCGAGGGCCAGTTTCATCTGCAAAAATGCGGTTGATTGAACAGGGGTCTCCCGTTTCAATCCAGCTTGGCGCCTCTAAATCCAGCATAAGTTGTGGCGTTTTCAAAGCAGGCGTAAGCACATAGTTCGGCAATTGAAGCGTTGTGATTTTATTCCCGTCTTGGTTGATAAATTCAAGTCGGAGGGAATGTTCACCTTCTGACCATGCATCGTAAACGAGACTTACATTCGATTGGCCGGTAAAAGCCATGTATTGCGATTCAAGAACTTCTTTATCCTTGTGAAGTCCATACAATCGTAATTCAATTTCGGTTAAGTCGGAACTCGAATTGAGAATGACAACCACCCGAATCGCATCGGGTTCACCATCTTGGTTCATGTCCATGGTATCATTTCTCAAGGCAACGAGCGTCAGTCCTTCAGCAGAAAGAGCGTCTTCAACAGGAGTCGTTTCTGCTTGAACTTCATCGACAAGACCGAGAGGGAGCATTATGCAACCGAGAAGAAGAGAGGTAAGAAGCAAAGGCAGAACTCGTGAGACTTCACTCATTGACTTCACCTCCTTGTTCTGGAATTGGTTGAGCGGGTGGTGGCATCTCCATGCCTTCGGGAATTGGAAGAGGAGGTAAATCCTCCAATGGAATCATTGCTGGCGGCATTGCATCCATCGTTAGTGCGTCTAAGTCTGCTGTTTCTTTGGAGTCAAACAATTGCTCTTCAAGGAGTTCATTGTCTCTCCCTCTACGAACAATGAGTGCTAATGTTGCTCCGAAAATAAATCCAAAACCAATGACTAGATACGTCAACCAAGAGGCTGCTGGATCTTCACCTAAGATTGCAACAGCCGCTGAAAATTCACCATAAGAATCCGACCAGCCATCGCCATTTGAATCGACACAGCCTTGGGTATCTCGCATGGAAATACCTGATATTTCTGGGCAGTCGTCTCGGAGTGCGCCTAATGGAACATCACCGAAACCATCACCGTCGGAGTCTCGCCACTGAAGAGATTCAGTAGGGAATGAATCCGCAGCACCATACGGATGGGCTTGCCAACTATCGGTTGGATCTGACCAACCATCACCATCGGTATCACGACATCCCAAGCGGTCAAGCAGAGAAGTACCACGAACCTCAGGACAAGCATCGCCTTGATTGCCATCTTCCGAATCTCCAAAACCATCGCCATCAGTATCGCGAGATTGGGTTGGCTCATGGATGAATGCATCACCTAAATCAGACCAGCCGTCGCCGTCTGTATCCGGGCAACCCCAACGGTCGCCGCCGGATGAAGGACCGACAGAAGTTCCTGCTTGACTAGGGCAAACATCTGCGGTCGTCCCAAGTGGGTTATCGCCACGTCCGTCACCATCAATATCGTGCCATTGGGTAACATCCATTGGCCAAGCATCGCCCTTTCCACCGGGACTTGCCAACCAAGAATTCGTTGGATCAGACCAGCCATCTTCATCGCTATCTGGGCATCCCCATCGGTCAAAAGTTGAGGCCCCTTCAGTCGTTCTACATCCGTCGCCTCGATAGGCAACACGAAGCGTTTGACCGTCGAAATATTCGAGGTTATCACCGTAACCATCGTCATCGGTATCATACCATTGACTTTCATCGTTCGGGAATGCATCAGCAAACCCATCGGGGTGAGCAATCCAATCACTGCTCGGGTCTGAATAGCCATCTGAATCAACATCTCGACAACCAAGTCGGTCGAAACGAGAAATCCATTCGGACTCGACTTCTTCTGCTGAGGAAAAGACACAAACATCGCCTTCAAATCCGTCGAGGTTATCACCGTAACCATCACCATCGGTATCTCGGTATTGTGATTCTATGAATGGGAAATCATCGATTTGTGTCGCACCATAAGATTGGTTATCACCCCAACCATCTTCATCGGAGTCCGCCCACTGGGTTGGGTTGTCTGGGAAGTCATCGACTTGTAGAGCACCTTCCGATTGGTTATCGCCCCAACCGTCAAAATCACGGTCTTGCCATTGGGAAGGTTCCAGAGGGAATGCATCAGAACCATTGGATTTCGTCCAATTCAAATCTCCGTCAGAAAATCCATCGCCATCTGTATCAGTGCAACCGTACCGGTCACCTGTTGAGGTTCCCGTAATGAATGGACAAGCGTCGGGTGTCGAGGCATTGAACAACCACGAACCAATTCCCCAACCTGCACGTGAAAGGTTCCAATCTCCATCTTCCCAATTATCTCCAAAACCATCAGCATCGGTATCGTTCCACTGTGACTGGTCAAGCGGAAAAGCGTCTCCAAACCCAACTGGGTGAGCATACCAAGCGGTAACACCGTCCAATGCACCGGGGTCTTCGTTTGAATAACCGTCACCATCTGAATCTAAACAACCGTATCGGTCTTGAACTGAATAGCCTCTTCGGAATGGACAATGATCTCCTTCAAAGCCATCGAGATTGTCTCCATAGCCATCGTTATCGCTGTCAAGCCATTGGGAATTTTCGCTAACAAAAGCATCAGCCCCATTTTGAGGACCCCATCCTGAATCAGGATCAGACCAACCGTCTGAATCTGAATCTGTGCAGCCCTTGCGGTCGTTTGTGGAGGTTCCTACCAAATTGTCACAGTCATCATCGTTATCGATAAATCCATCCTCATCAAAATCCCGGTTTGCTTTGTCAATTGAAGGCGTGAGGGTGTAATCAAATCCGTCGTTACACCACGAATCATCTGCCTTGACTTTGACATACACATAACTCGCAGTGTTCACTGTTGTCGAGAGAACTTTGGAAGCCGCATTATCATCAGCATAGGTATCGACAATGACGCCACCTTGTGCATCGAGAAGAGAAAATCGACCGGCCCATCCATCCCCAGGACACCACCATGCAGGTCCATTCATCGAACCGGAAAAAGAAACTTGAACGATATCGCCTTTCCGAGCTTCGACCTTCCAAAAGTCGGCTTTATCTTGCCCTGCATCACAGTCAGGGTCGCACACATAACCGTTAGATGTAACGCCATCTGTGAGAGGATTTGCGCTTTGAATGTCGTCATCAGCCGAGACAGGCGGTAGCATTGAAATCATCATCGCGGCGAGGCAGATGGCCATCAACCGCTTCGCGAGCATGCTTGTCCAATAGGTGGTGTGCCTATGAACACCGCGCCTTCTCGGCTGACACCCGTAGGGTGTCATTGAAATGTTCAACTTCGTGAAGCAAGAATCAGTTCTTCAAGTGAAAAAGCAGGCATCATCATTGAAGCGTTGCTGGACTGAGTAACCACGCTATGGGTTAACGCCACATCGCCTCGGATGAATTTGATGTATCGCTGCTCTTCATTTTCTTCAAAAGGATGCAGACCAACGTTCTCTTGGTAAGCAATACCCACCCACGAACCATCTGGAGACATGACTGTTTCAAAGAAGTCGTGCAGTGCGTGTGTATCACCACTGCTTTCTTCGTATGCAGTGACGGTATGAAGGGGTGTTGGATCAGCGATTCTAAAGTCCCATTCATCACCCTCCATCGGATGGTGAAGAGCACCAGCATAGAGGTACCAATCCTTTCCAGCTACGTAACCGTCTTCGCTATTTTTCTGATCGAAATCAAGACCGTAAAAAGCCAAACTCACGACTTGATCTTCAGTAATTGATACGAATGGATACATGTTGATGCCGCGGTCAAATGCAGTAGCGTTCCAAGATTGCCAACTGCTACCGTTATCGTAAGACACGGCAATTCGCATAGCCCAAGCACCGGTGTTTCCATTCGGACAATCTGCCCAAACAACGACCACCATACCGCCTTCGTTGTTGTTGACAACTGGATAACCTTCGGGACAGTTCCCCTCACGAGGACCCACTTCAACAGGTGATTGCCATGTCCCGTCGCTCGGACTCGGGCCCGTTCCTCGGCCGTAGTCATCACTGATTCGAACTTGAACAACACCGGTTGAAGTATCTGCATCTTCTTGTGCTACAAAGACATAGGGGCCGTTGTTTTGACTGGAAATAGTTGACCAGCCCCCCGGCATGGCATAGCATTGAGAAAAGGGAGCACGACCGGTTTCGGAGTGATAATACCAGTATCGGCCACTGTCACCAGAGCATTCTGGAGGAGACGCACCTGAATTGCCAAGATAGTGGATGATTCCATCGCCTTGGGCAGCAACCCAAGGTCGGTCATCCGCAGCCATTGTTTGCATTCGCTCACAAACTGATGGTGAAATGTAGGTATTGCCTCCATCTTCAAACATATGCCACCAATTATCTTCCAGAGTGGTATCGAGATAATAGACAACATCGTTTGCATCGACTGCAATATCGCCTTCATCGCCTAAACATTCTGATCCCGCACCAGCAGCTGAGCCGACAACGGAATTTCCTAAATTACCAGGAGTCGGGTTGAAGTTTTCACCATGACCCCACGTCTCACCGTTATCGTTTGAGACCCAAAACCATGAAGCCCAGTAATCCCAACTTGTCATTTCGCCATCTTGGCAAGCATACCACGTGTCAAGGTTTCCTCCGATAATTGGTGCGAATGGATTACCTTCTCCACCCCAACGCAAATCTTTGTGTGCAGTGACGAATAAATTGCCCTGACTGTCGATGGAAAGGCTCGGCTCATATCCAATGCCATAGCCTTCATACCCCGGGTCTTGACCGTTATCTGGGTCGATACATTCCTCGTGACGAGGCATGTATTCAGGTTCGTTCCAAGTGAAGTAGACTTGATCGCCTTTGAAGGATTCTTGTGATTCTGATTGATTGAGCCCGTTTGACATTGAAGGGCCCCAAATAGCTGCGAGAAGTAGTGCGATAATGGCAACTGCGATTGTTGCTCCTATCGCCATATTGAGCTCTAGTTTGCCAGACACATCAGAGTCTGCAGATGTTTCAGCGAGTAAGATTCCCTCTGGGTCTTTGTTCGCCATGATGAGTTGTAGCAGCCGGGGTGCTTTGGAGGTTACGCAGGAGAAGGCATTCCCTTTTCTGTGGTTTGAACAACATCCAAGTAGATTTTTTCGTAATCTTCTGCATTGTGCTCATAGGTATAGGTCTCAAGGACTCGTTCTCGACCTCTGAGTGCTTGGGCAGTTCGACCTTCTGGGTCATCGAGAGAACGGCAGACTGCATCCGCTAAATCAGCCGGATTACCCGTTTCAAACAATTCTCCAACCGTTGAATCAATCATTTCTGTGAGCGGGGCTTGGTCAACCGTAACCACAGGAGTTCCACTTGCCAATGCCTCTAATGGAATCAAACCTTGACCTTCATAATATGAGGGGTAGACGACTAAATCCGCACTACGGAAGTGCTGTGCTAAGTCTTCAAAAGACATGCCTGAACGAATAAAAACAGCATGACCTACGCCGAGTTTCTTAGCCTGCTTGAGGAGTGTTTTCCCCATATGGCCTCGTCCTATAATACACAATCGAGCGCCCGGATACCGGCGAAGAATCTCTGGCATGGCCCGCAACAAAGTTCGGTGACCTTTACGAGCAACTAGCCGTCCAACTGCAAGCAGGAGGGGGGTCTCCTTGGAGGCACGCCCGCACAAGGCATCTTCATCCGCTGCATCGTATTTCTTTCGAAGAGCTTCATGTTCTAATTGCTCTTCTTCGTTATCCCCATTCAACGGCCGAAACACCAAATGGTCAACACCATACAGAATCGTTTCACATTTCCATTGCTCTGGAGGAGAATACCAACGCTGGAATTCTTGTTTGGTCGATTCACTAATAGCCACACATACAGAAGATTCTGAAACACCTGCTTGCTCATATTTAGCATACCATTTTGCAGTAGTTAGAATCGCAAGGTCGTTGGGGTTTTTCCAGGTTGCAGATTCACGATGCTTGGCAGCCAGTCGCATACCTTCACGCTCCCCAATCCAACTTCCGTTGAGGGCAGATACAACAGGGGCAATTGTTTCTTCGACCATTCTGTACTCTTTTTTCGTCCAACTCACTAATGGAAGAAGCGTATGAACAACATCGATTGGATCTCGTTGGTGAAGAACTTTGAGAGCCCTTAATGCGTGTTTTCCGTATGAACGAGTAAAGGCCATTGGTGCTTTGAGCCACGGTACTTCAATCACCGAAACTCCTTGTTGAGGAGGTGCTCGCCCTTTGTGCGCTCGAGTAATGATACTGACACTGTGACCACGTGCTGCTAAATGTCCAGCCAAATGGTAGACCACAGAACCAATACCGCCCCAACGAGGAGGGTATTCACCGGACACCATGGCAATGTGCATGTATGCTGCAGAGGCCCCGGTGGTTTCAATGTCACCGATAACAATCTCAAAAATATCGACTTTTGAACCCAATGCCTTCAAGGAGGTGAGTAAAGTGGGCGTAACATGGGCGATAAACTCCCTGTAACGGTCACGGTAATTCTTCCGACTCGAAATGAAGAAGAGGCGCTCGGACCTACGATAGATGCAATCCCGCGTGGATGGTGTAAAGACCTTGAAATTATGATTGTCGACGGTAATTCTACCGACCGCACTCGTGAAATTGCGCTTGAAAAGAAGATTCGAGTCCACCTTGAAAGTCGAAAAGGATACGGGCGGGCCTACAGAACAGGGTTTGATGTTGCTAAAAATGATATTATTGTCACCATGGATGCTGATTGCACTTATCCTGCAGAATTGGTTCCCACCTTGGTAAAGCGTCTGCTTGATGATGATCTTGATTTCATCACCTGTGACCGCCTCTCACTTGCTGAAGATGGGTCGATGTCCGGAATCCACGGATTTGGGAACTGGGCGCTCTCTTTCACCGCTCGTTTGTTGTTTGGATATGGGATAAAAGATTCTCAATCAGGCATGTGGGTATTCCGAAAGTCTATTTTCAACAACGATGCTATGCGCCCAACGAACGATGGGATGCCTCTCTCCGAAGAAATGAAAATCCTTGCTCGCCGGGTACTCGGTAAAGACAAGGCGGTCGAAATCTCAGTCCCATATCGCCCACGTGTAGGCGAAGCAGAAATCCATACTTGGGGCGACGGTTGGAAAAATTTCAAGTTCCTGTTTGCCCGTCGAATAGGCCTTCATCGAACTGTTTCACCTTGGGGTGGTCGTGAATCAAACCCAGATTCATTGAACAAAGATTTGCCTGAGCAAAAGAAGTGATTACTCGACCACAATATCTTCAAGACCTTCTGCTGGTTCTGGCCATTTCATGTTGAATTGGTCCATTGTTTCCACGATGAGAGATGAAATGAGTTCATTTCGGTATTTCTTATTGTTTGCTGGAATGACATACCACGGGGCTGAATCTGTTGATGTGCGCTGAAGCATGGTTTCGAAAGCATCCTGGTAGTCATCCCAGTAAGCTCGTTCCTTGAGATCACTCATCTCGAACTTCCAATTCTTTTCAGGTGTGTTCAGTCGGTCTTCTAGTCGGCGCTTTTGTTCATCTTTCGTAATGTGAAGAAAAATTTTGATAATTGTGGTACCTTCATCAACCAACATTTGCTCAAAGTTACGAATGTGAGCATAGCGTTTCTCAATCTGTTCTTCAGAGACATACCCGTGTACTTTGACAACGAGAATATCTTCATAGTGGCTTCGATTGAATACAGCGATTTCCCCATTTGCAGGTACGTGAGGGTGGACTCGCCACAGGTAGTCATGGGCCAGTTCAATGTTCGTAGGGCGCTTGAAAGGTTGAACATTGAAACCTTGAGGGTTTGTCCTTCCAAAGACAGCTCGTAGAGTACCGTCTTTACCACCCGTATCAATGGCTTGTAAAACCACCAAAAGGCGTTGCTTCTGTCCAGCCCACATCAGTTCTTGTAAAGTCCGAATACGCTTCGTGAGGGCTTTCACCATCTTTTTTGAAACATCTTTATCAAAATCTTCAGGGGCATCGGTAGCAGCGTCTGCAAGAGAAAACTTGTCTCCTTGGGTTACCCGAAACGGCGAAGTGTCCATAGTATCATGGCCTCTATCTTAGATTAAAGAATTTACGAGGTACTCATACGTTGTCCCAGTCAAGGTCAATACCAGCCACAGGCTGAGTGTCAGCCGCTGAGTCTTCAAGAACTGGCTTTGCTGAATCAAGTATTTCTTCTTCTGCAAGAACCTCTTCTGCACCTTCAACTGCACCACCTTCAAGTTCGTCTCGCTTTTTGTCATCGTTCGAAGAAGGTTTGAAACCGCCGAATGAATCCCAAGTGTCAATCATTGCAAGTTCAGCCTTCTTTTGACGACGTAATGCAATAACGGCAATAACGACAAGAATGCCGACAAAACCTGAACTGGCAGCAATAAACATGCCAACTCGACTGTCGGATTCCGCTGCTTCAACATAGAGTGTGATACTGAGAATATCGATCATCGGGTCAGCGCCTGTCCCGTCGGTTGCAATGACTTTCAAATTCGGACGACCTGCAGCATCAGGGTTCATCTCAACGCTGCCTTCCCAGTAGCCATCACCGTCTTCATCTGTGAGATTAAACGCCCAGTTCTGAACGTTAAAAACAACCGTTGCTCGAACACTTTGAGTCGTCCCATCAGGGTCACTCATCATCACTCGAACAGAAAAAGTGTTTTTCTGTTGTGCAAGAAGTGTATCTGGCATAACGGTGAGATTGGAAAGTTTTGGAAGACTCGATTGAACTGTAATGTTGGTATGAACTTCGTCACTTGCTCCACGGCTGTCTTCGACATAGAGTGAGAGGTGATGCTGACCCGGAGGGAGTTGAATCGAATCAGTACTCATGGTTGAGACGATTTCATAGTCTCCAGTAACCAACCACCGGCGCCATTCACGTGTTTCCATATCACCATCAGCATCGGAAGACTGCTCTTCTAAGACCACAAATTCACCAGGTGCTACCGAGAAGAGATTTGACGGTTGAAGTAAGAGTGCAACGGGGTCTGATTGTCCAATTGTAAGACTCACGAAGGAGATTTGTTCATCTCCGGTGTCATCTGTAAGAGTGATTTTGATGGTGTGCTCTCCAGCAGGAAGAGGTGAAGAGTGAACTTGAGAGGTCGAAACATCACTCAACAATGGCTCAGTGAGCAAATCACTTCGAATGGTCATTGTAAACGAATCGCCGTCATAATCCACCGATTGGCGAGCGTCCCATTGAATCGGGTAACTGGAAGAATAGGCATCGCCGTCGGCAGGGGAATCGAGAGTTAATTGCGGCGCCGAAGTCAGAACTTCAACGGTTCGTGAAACGTTGACTGGCTGATGTATGCCATCATCGAGACTGAGCGTTATCGTGTGCGTTCCAGCACTCAAACGCCCCTCGAAAATGAGCCAGTCTTCACCCTCTGGAGTAAGGCGTCCGTCCAAATCGCTGTTCCAAACCACAACCAAATATTCCGAGCCGCTGAAAGGTTCTGAATCAGCACAATGCCAGATTCCATCCATTGGGAAGGTAGAGCATGCAGAATCGTAATCACCCGAAGAATTAGCAGAGAACCATATCAGTTCCGAGGATACGTACGTTTGTGTGGAAAGTGGAGTTTCAATATTTGACTGTGGAAGCGAATTCTCAACGTCCACTAGCAGCGACGCAACCTTTGTGTCGTTGATATGTTCTGGTCGGTTATCGACTACCCTCATTTCTATAGAATGAACGCCTCTGGAAAGGTGTCCAGTCCACGTTTTGCCGGCCTCGGTATTATTCCAGGAGAGTTGACCGTCAAGGCTTGACCAAAATTCAACCTCAAGAATATCCCCCTCAGGGTCGATAGTTGCCGTTCCATCGAGTGTGACTTCATCTTCACTAGCATTCCCAAGACGAGTTAATGTGAACACGGGGTCTGGAACTTCATTATACAGTTCTACTGGAATTGTGTACGTGGATGGAGGGTTAATGCCATCAGAGGCGTAAATCACTACATCAAAAGTAGAAGGAACTGTTTCAGCCATTGAAAGGTTCATCCAAATTTCTGTGGGACAGTCGGTGATTGAACTTTCTGAGGTAACCGATTGATACGAGCGGTCAATCCAACACGACAGCGTATCTCCTTCTGGATCAAAAGTTCCAGTGAGGTTGAAGAGAACATGTTGGGTTCGGGGAAT
>TARA_B110000444_G_scaffold260917_1_pt1 | contig 17339 bp, 18 predicted proteins | sample TARA_B110000444 | Tara Oceans TARA_B110000444 (sample SAMEA4398370) | marine metagenome | biome: Polar Biome; feature: [SRF] surface water layer (ENVO:00010504); material: water (ENVO:00002006), including particulate matter (ENVO:01000060) such as... | depth 5 m | reverse complement strand
GCTCTACCTGACTGAGCTACAGGCCCAACATAGCAACTTGGGCTTTCAAGCCGACTTGCAAGATGTTCATATAAGTTACGCTTAGCAAAAGCCAGTCTCGCTGAGGCGAGACGCGTCAAAATCGAGAGGGAAACAAGTCAAAATTCCTCAAATTCGATGGTGCGTGAATAGCGCTCGTAAGGATAATGAATAAATCCTTCGGAACAATCCGATACATGTTCACTATGGCCGAGCCTCCAATTTTCGGAATTGATAATATCGAAAAGGAGATTCGAATGATGAGTAGGAATTCAACAACTCATCAATGGAAATCACCTACAGATGAAATTTTTAAAATAGAATTACCTCCTACTGTATATCCTCCTCGAGAAGATACTGATTTAATGGCGAGAGAGATTGTCAAATTGGGTCCAGGGAAAGGTCGTAAATGTCTAGAGATTGGTTGTGGTTCTGGTGTCCTATCGATTCTAGCCTCTCGGCAAGGGTGGAAAGTAACTGCTTGCGACATCAATCCTTTCGCTGTAGCATGTACCAAAGGAATCGCTAAAGAGAACTTTTCGGATATCTCGGTTCACGAAGGAGGACCAAGTCCGAAGATTGATGGAGAAGTCTCCCAATGGACAGGAGGAAATAAATTCGACCTCGTTTTTTGGAACCTACCTTACTTGAAACCTGATCCAAAATTGACTGAAACACTCGGGCCGTTGGAAGAGGCAGCACTACTGGATACTGATGCTAGTGGCCTGTTTGAACGGATTTTAAATCTAATGAAAAATGATATTTTGACAGATTCTGGTGTCGCCTTATTTGTTGTATCTAGTCAAAATTTAGACCTGAGGCCTGAACACAAATGCATCTCAAAGGGGTTTGCTTCTAGAGTCATTTCCAAATTATCATTTGATGATGGTGAAGAACTACGTGTAATCGCAGTTTGGAAACCATTCAACAATGCTAAGAGAATATTTCTTGAGCAAGCATCCTCAACAAATACCGAACTATTAGATTCTAATTATCCTACTGGCAGTTCTATTTGTACTCCTAAACAAACCACTGGGCACGGCCGAAGAGGTAGAGATTGGATTGACGCTGAACAATCATTTGCTGGCTCATGGAAATTATTTAATTCAATTCCTCGTTTCGAACCTGGATTTATGCAAATATTAGCTGGAATATGTGTAAAGGAATCAATTCTCGCTCTAACTAGTAAAGGTAGCGATGATGAAATATTGATTAAGTGGCCTAATGATTTACTGGTCCATAATTCTTCGAGATGGAAAAAAGTCTGTGGAATTCTAGCTGAATCTAGAACCTCTGGGGAAAATACATCTGTAGTTTTGGGAATCGGTATCAATTTATCTGGTACTGAAAGTACTGGTCATGATTTTGAAATGGGCTTCTTAGAAAGTTTTTCTGAGAATATTGAATTTGAAGATTTAAGAGTAGCAATTGATGCATCTCTTGCATCATATTTTGAACAAAAAGACCTGATTTCTAATACACATGTAGAGGAATTATTAGAGCGGATTAATATCGAAATTAGAAAGTCTATTTATTACCTGAAGGAGCCACTCTATAGAAATAAGCAAGTATCATTCAAATCCATATTAAATGATGGAAGAATGAAAGTCATAGATAGGAATGGAGAGATTATTACTATTGATGATGGTGAATCTCTTGAGTGGGGAAAAGTCAGTTGATTTCAGCATCGATAGGTTCGTGAGATTGTTCCTCTTTTCTCTTGTAAAGACCGAATGAAAGAAGAAGCGCTCCTATCGGATAAACTATGAAATCATACAGTAGTGACCTTTGAACATTTATGATGGCTTCAGCCTCAACAAGTCCACCCTCCCCCTCAAAGGAACTTGGATCTAATTCAATGAATATGACAGCATCTATTCGTTCTTCAGCCGTAAATTCATAAGAAAAATCTGTTTTCCCATTAGAATTAGCGATATCAACCGGAAGTAATTCTTCCATACCAAGTTTAGAATCAATCATAACTGTCAATGATTGTCCTTTTTCTACACTTATGTCAATCAATAATTTATCATTTTTAAATAACATTGCTGATTTTTCAACTTTTACTCCCTCGCCAGGTTCTTCATTTACCAGCGGTACTGGTTCAACCCATGCATGCATAAGGAATCCGGCCATGAGAATAGAGATGCCCAGCAGTATGAAGACATCACTTACCTTCATTGCTTCAGAGGTACCGCCACCTGCCATGAGTAGGCGTGACTAATTTAACAAATGAATGTGTTCCTATCTTTTCCGCATTGGTTTGGGAAGATTCAACCTTTCTCGGACCAATCTAATCTTACCACTCATAGTCAAACTCTCTAATCCATAAGAGGAAATTGCATCTGCATCACACAATAATTCCTTGAACTTTTGACTGCATTCCAGAGGTACTTCGACAATAGCTAAACCATGAGGTGCGAATTTAGATTTAAGACTTGAATCTAATTCAATCATATCGGCTAACTTCTCGCTACCAGCATGATGGAAATCCATAAGCCGCAAATCTTTGATAGAATCTAACTCAGTAGTTATTTCTTTGAGAATCGAACCAACTTTATTCCTAGTGGTTAAGTTCTGTTCTACGGCCAAACCAAACCATCTTCTCTTACCCCTCAAAGCCTTAGAAAGACGCCTGGCCATATTATCCGCACAAAGTACTAGTTCAATACTTTTCTTTGAATAATATCAAAACATAATGACATCTGCGATAGAATGGGCGTGAATAGATGGATGATGAAATTACGTCTGAGAGTTCCTCCAATCCTGAATTGGAATCTCTTAAGGATACTGAAACATCTATTTGGAAACTAGTTAAAAACTTACTTTCGCCTAAAACTATGCCTCATATTGTAATGATTTCAGTACTGTGTGTGATACTACATATTCTTGCAAGTAGTGACTCGCTTACTAACCTTGCATCGGTCATGTTCATTGGTTTGAGCATCGGTTACTCAGTAACTGCAATTGGTTCAAGAAATGAAAGGATAAGAACATGGACGATCGCAGAATCAAATGAATTAGAGATTGGCGGTAGTAAATTTATGAAATCGCTCAAGAAATTCAAAATTTGTATATTCCCCTTAGCTGTATCATCGGCTTCTGTAATTTTGATAATCACTCTATTTGGAGAAAATGGCTTAATCCCACAAGTTTATGACTTAATTCCACTATTTTTAGGATCGCTATTTGTAGTTTGGGCGGCAATTCAAGGAATCTCATTCAGTACTTGGGCATCCTCAATATCTGCCAAGAGTACAAAAAGTAAACGTTCTATATCTAACTTGAAAGCATCTACTACTTTCAATGGTCTGGTTTTAATCACCTTTTCCATGGTTACTGTAAGTATTTTTCAATTCTTCAAAGATACTTCCTCATCAATAACTGATATCTTACTAGGGAACTGGGTATACTTGGGATTGATAATTGCGCTATATGCTTCAACATCTGCATGGACATGGAAATTAAGGTCGCTTGGCGAAAATAACCAAACGCTAAACTCTTTTTCCAATCGATGGTCGTTAATCTGCCATTTATTCTTATCTTGGCATATACTGACAATTTGGCGGCAGAACTTCATGTCTCCAAACCCAATAGAGATATTCTTAGAAGAACTACTACTGATGATATTTACTGTATTTATGGCTATTTGGTCTCTTACTTCCAAGGGCTATGCTACTAAATTCAAACTATTGGACGAAGAAAACGCTCTACCTTGGGGTCTTGCATTCGGTTATGCATATGCTGGAAGTGTCGCTATGTTGACCAATGTATTCGATGAAATTACCACTGTTATGACAATCGGACATACAGTAGTGATAATCACCGTGATTTATGTTTATCGAAGGGTTCTGATGAATGTATTTTCCAAACATGACGATGGAATACTCATGCGGAGGTTAGCCGCTAAAGTAAATCCTAATACTGAATCGAAAGAAGAAGAACATTCTGAAACTGAAGAAGAAAAAGAAGTAGAGGTCGAATTAGATGGTGAAGACTCTGATGATGAAGATTGGCAAGAGGATTCAGATGTGGATTGGGAAAAAGAATCTGAAGATAATACGATAAGCAGTGATGTCGAATGGCAAGAAACTATCGAAATGGATTAATCTTCTGACTTGATTCCAGAAAGAAGAGTAACCACACGCATGGTATTTGCCAAATCCTCACTAACTCTAGCTCCAAGAATAACTTGTGCATCTCGGTCTAATGCTTCAGTAAATAACTGAGCGACTGAATCTACTTGGTTCAAAGTCATCCCTAAGCCCCCTTCAATTTGGATAAGGCATCCTTTAGCACCACCAACATCCAATGCTGCCAAAGGAGCCATCATAGCGGAGCGTAGAATTGCTTTAGGGTCATTAGGGTCTCCAACTCCAACGAGTAAAGTGGCATTACCCTCTTGTTCTACAATTGCACGTAAATCCATTAGGTCGAGGTTTATCAAGCCCATTCGGAGTAATGTTCTAACAAGACCGTCTACTAAATCCTCAACCCATTCGGCACCCATTTGCCACGAACGACCCTTTTCTCTTGCCTGACGAACCAGTCTTTCAAGCGAAAGTCTAACTGTAACATGTGCTACTTTTTGCAGTCTTTCAATACCGTCATCTGCAATCTTCCTACGTGTTTCTTGGATATCGAATGGCAAGGCTGCCACTGCAATTACAATGGCTCCTGACTGTCGTGCTTGTCTAGCAAATTCATGTGCAGCACCTGTTCCCGTACCCCCGCCCATACCGGTTAACAATAGAACTAATTCTACTGGTTCCATGATTTTTCTAACGAGTGCTGAAGAACTCCTCATTCTTTGTTCTGCAAGTGGTGGAAGGGCGGCACAACCGAGTTTGTCAACAGCAGTTCCTAGGCGCAGTACATGAGCACTGGCACAGTTCTCAAAACTAGAATCATCCGCATCAATTAGTAGAATATCTGCTCCACCATCTGAGCGCTCCCAAGCGCCTTTAGCCCATGAACAACCCAAACTACCTACACCGGCAATTAAGATTTGAGATGACTCCATCATACACAGGCTTTTGACGAACCTCAATGAACTTTAGTGTTGATTTCACTCAACATAGCGCAGATACCTTCTTCTGGCATCTCTCGCCCAAGCATTATCAGGTTCGAGGTGTAAAACTCGATTATAGTATTCAATTGCAGTCTCAAATTCAGATAGGTGCCTGCCATATAAATGGCCGAGATTAGATAACACCGGTATACATTCTTCATCTTCTTCTAACATTTCAAGGAGTAATCTCTCAGCAGCACCTAGATCATTTTTCAGCATTAAGTCCTCTGCTAAGTCTAAATTTTCCAATTGCTTCATGTTCAAATCATAAGTATTCTCAAATGGTGTATCCATAAGACTCATGCCGTCCATAACGACTTTACATTTCAACCCATCCAAGGTATAATTTAACAGTACTTTAAATATAAATTCCGGACCCTTATAAACCTTATTTTTGCTAAATAAAAAACGCTTACTGCGAAAGAATTTTGTTGTTTGTTTCGATAATGTTTAAAGAGTTCTTACGAGTGGAAAGATTACTTGGGTGTGTTAATTTTGCGTAAGCCTTTTTCAATACGTCTTGTGTTGATACTGACTCTATCGATATTTTTGCTTGCCCCGGGCTTAGTTTCTTCTTCTCACCTTGGCATTGGAGGAGAGCAAATCAACTCCCAAGATGGAAGTACAATAAATGATGTTGCAAAGGAAGGATGCCTCTGCCACAACATCGCTGCTGATAACACAGTACAGATTATTCTCGACCAAGTCCCTTACTCTTGGATTGCTGGTGAGGCTTATGAAATGACTCTTCAAATCATAGGTGGACCACCAGCAGCATCTCCTTACACTGCTGGATTCTCGATGAGAGTTAGTGCCGGAGAATTATCCGGAGACACGTCTCAAAACTGGGAAGGCGACCTAGGGACTTTGACCCATACTGGCGATAGCGCAGGGGTTTCTGACAGGGCATGGGTACTGACTTGGGTAGCACCAGCAACAGAAAATGGAGCAGTAAACTTCTGGATTACCGGCAATTCTGTTAACGGCGACCAAGGTCCTGGAGAAGCTGATAAGTGGAACCAACTCCTATTCTCAATGCAAGAAGGTAATGATGCTACAACGGCACTTGGAAAGCGTACATTATTTGCTGGTGATGGAAATGTTAGCCCACCTGTACCTGAAGAAGGTGGAGTCGACCTAAAACACATGGGCGCAGAATTTAGAGCGCATATTTTGGGACTTCTTGGTTTTGGAGCAGTTATTGCAGTAATAATATTCGCTGGATTGATGCTAAGATATAGTTTCTCTACGTCCTACAAAGGACGAAGCAATCAACTTAGATTGAGATATAAAATAAGAAGAAGAGGTGATCAATAATGGATGACATGATTACTAATCTACTTCGTGATGTTTCCAAAGGGAAAGTCAGTGTCGAAGATGCAAGGTTAGCCCTTGAAGATGCTACCTTGACCGAAGAACAATTGGAGTCAGCGATTGAAAAAGGCGTTTTCAAAGAAGCAGAAATGGGTTCGATTGTAAGTGCATCATTAGCACCATCAGGGGCTTCATACCTCACAATGTTCTTCTTCATATGGGGAATCTTTTGGGTCTGTTATTGGTTCTTTTCGCTAATATATGGATTGGCCAAAGATTGGGACCAAAGGCAATTATCATTCCATATGGCTATGGGAATCACAACTCTAATCTTCATGGGACTGGTTTACTTGAAGTTCATTTTGCCAGATAAAATCATTGTTAAACATTCGATAAATAAATTCATTCCCGAGCATCAGAAAGATTGGAAGGAGTATAAGTGGTGAGTATCATGGCTAGAGAATACGAACTTAAGGTAGACCCATCGACATTGGGAAGCGGTGCATCCGGCTCATCGAGTAGCACCATAAATCGTAGACAATTCCTGAAATATGGTTTTAACACAGCCACTGGAGTTCTTGCAGCATCTCTTGGAGTCCTTGGTTTTTCAGCGATCCTATTGCCACCTGGTGGAGGTACATCTGGAGACTTAGGTGTTGTTTTCTGGGCTAAAGGTCGTGAAGATGAAGCATGGTACGGCGATAAGCATGAACTACCTATGACTCGAACTGATTTCGTTAATGAAGCAGCCAAATCAAACACTGGGACTTCCGGTGCAGCCGGCATTTGGAATGGAGTTCCTGTTGTCGTAACATATGTAGACCACGTCAAAAACAAAGATACACCAGTATTCAACGGAAAGGCAAGGTTCCAAATGATGGAAGGGTTTGATGAAACAGGAAAGAGAATCGGTCACTTTGAAGATCTGAGTGACGCTGACCCCCGAATATTCCCTTCCGATAATCTCGTCATGATATTTGGACGATGTACTCACTTGTGTTGTATACCTGGATGGCAACTTGTTTCCAACTCTTACACAGATGACACTTGGACTCCTGGTGGCGGTGATGAAGGTGGAACAAAACTATTCTGTATTTGCCACTCTTCACGATTCGACCCTACTGCATTAGAGATGAACTCAAACCGAAACCGTTCATCTGGAGCTACTTTCAGTTATGCTGGAATTCGCAGAGCAGGTGGACCTGCTCCCGTAGGACTTCCAATAATTCCAATTCAACTTAATGGCGATGTCATAGAGGGCATTACAGACTATATCGATTGGTACACATATTGTGATTGAGGTGATTTTATGACAACAATGTTTTGGATTCTTTGGTTCTTTATTGCTTTCGTAATAGTGCTGATCGCTTTCACCTTGAGAAAGGAAAATGATGAAATGCCACGTAGAGAAATCCTACGTGCTGTTGAATCAAGCGGAAAAATGGGCTTTGCCGAAAGGTCATTCCTTTGGGTATTCTCTTGGCTTGATACCCGTTTTAGAATCCAAGATTATTGGAATATGTCAAAAGGTGCTTACTACAACATGCACAGACAGATGCCACTTACGCACGCAGAGAAGTATAAGTTGAGAATCATTTGGTATTGGTACCCGCTATACTGTCTTGGTGGAATCTCATTCCTTTCATTCATTATTCTGGTAATCACTGGAACTGTATTAGGAATATACTACGTTCCTGGTGGAGAAGGAATTCCTTCGCCTGCCTATCTTAGTATGCAATATATCATGACTGAATTACCATTTGGCTATATTATTAGAGCAGTTCACCACTGGGGTACTCACTTCATGGTTGCCAGTGTATTCTTACATATGTGTAGAGTATATTTCACCGGAGCATACAGGAACCCAAGAGAACTAAACTGGCTGATTGGAGTTGCATTGATGGCATTGACAATTGTGTTTGGATATTCTGGATACTTACTTCCTTGGGATTCTTTGGCATATGGTGCTGCAGTTATCGGAATCAACCTAGCAAACTCCAGCCCTCTTGTAGGGAAGTACATCGCTACACTATTGTTCGGAGGCTCTTCGCTAACCTCAAGAACCGTCACACGAATGTACTTCATTCACGTATTTATCTTGCCAGTTATCGTAACTGGACTAATTATTGTTCACCTGTTTATAGTATGGGTTCAAGGAATTGCGGAGCCACATTGATCAAGGAGGGATATTATGGGAATTGTAGAGAATCTAGGCAGAGTTGCATCTTCTTACATGGAAGAGAAAGAAAAGTTACAGACTGTAGGTGAGAAAAGAAAAAGAACTCGTCTTGGGCATGGCTTTTGGCCTCATGAAGTGTTAAGAGATCTGTTGATTTTTGCATTCATGTTTGCTGTTTTATTGTATTATGCATGGCTGATACCTCCGCCACTTCACGGTGCTGCTGACCCATATGCACAAGCCGGTTTCGTATTCCCTGACTGGTATGTTCTATTTTCCTATGGTTACCTCAGATGGGGTGAATATTTACCTCAATTCTTAGTTCCTACTGGTTTTATTGGAGAAATAGTTGGTCAACCTGTATTCCCTTGGAACGCTGCATGGTGGGGAGCTGCATTAACCGGAATTCCAATCGGTATTTTGATTCTACCGCCATTCCTTGGTGGAAGAGAAAAGCGACCTGTTGAAGATCCATGGTTTGCATCTGCTGGAGCGGTTTATCTTGCTCATATATGGTTTATCTCAGTATTCTCCATCAATATTTTCTTGGAATTATACCATAAAAATCGTTCAGATTACTGTAAATTAGATAGTAATGCAGACTTGTTGTGTGGAACTCGGGAACCATGGTTAGCCGAAGCATTCAATGCGATACCCTGGGTGATGACTGGGGTTTTGATGTGGATTTGTATCTATTTCATTGCTAGAGGAATACTTTCCAGAGCATGGGGGTCAGGATTCACTCCACGCCATGCTAAGCAAATCATAGTTGGTGCATTGATTCTATCAACTGCTGCAAGCGTTGCTACATGGGACGTTTATGACAAAGGGTTCTGGGATGCTAAGGGTCTTCTAACCATCAAAGATTATGATGAACTAGAGGCTATGCGAACTCAACCTTCAGACATAGAGGTTCATGAAACAAATGAGTTCACAGATGAGTTTGGATGGTCAGAGACTGGAATCGTTCCTACAACAGCATGGCTGGACTGGACTATTTATCAGCCTGGAAGAGAAGTTATGATAGATTTCGCAGATTCTAATGGCCATCAAGACGCAAGTAATGGGATAAATGCTGCTTCTGCCTCCACGGTACTAACTTCGGTAAACTCTTGGCAAATTATTGGAAGTTTTGATGTAACTGAAGACCCAGTAAATTTCCCTGATGGACATCATGAAACAATTTCTGCATTTACTACTGATGTTACTTGTGAGCATCGTGCTGATGAGAGAAAAATCAATGATGTAAAGACCGATACTATGTTTAGTAGTACCTTGAAGGTCACTGACTCAGATGGAAGTGTTGTCTCGGAATTAATTGACTGCCCTGCAGTTGGAGAATCTGTTGAACTACAAGTAGGAACATATCAATACCAATTCAATGTTGATGTCACAGGCCCTTTGGCTCTAAATGATACCATGGCCAAAGAAGTCAGTTTCAAAATATCATCATTCCAGCCGCTATTGGTTTGGGATAGTAGTGTAGATAACTCGATTGCTGGCATGACTGTAAACCTAAGCAATACAACTGAAATGGCACTTGGAGCAGGACAATTCGGTGTTATAGAGAATCCTTCATACCATGTTAACCCTCTAAGTCTTGATGCAAAACTAACCTATGCAATGTTTATTCCATGTTTGACATTTGGCGCTATGGTATTTGTCTTACTAAGATCAATGGCTCGAGGATATGAGTTTGAGATGAACAAGTGTTATGGTTGTGACCTTTGTGATGATGCATGCCCTGTTAGATTGTTTAATGGTGGAGATAAACTCAACATCATCTATAATTCTTGGAACAATGAGGATGATGGAGTACCGATGTATTCTTGCTTAACATGTACTGCATGTACAAATGCTTGTCCTCAACTTGTCAACTATGACTCATATGTAGATATTCGAAGAGGATTAATTGTTGGAGGCCCACAAGCTGAAATCCCTCACACAGTACTACAAGCGGTTCTGGCTGCTGAAGCGGAAGAAGAAGCAGATGCAGACTTCGTATCTGTTGAAAACTACCCACTATCATCCAATATTGGATACTACCCCGGCTGTGTCGACTACCTCGACCAAGAGATGGTTTTCTCGCATGTCAACGAAGGAGAAATGAATCTTGGAGATTCTACTACCGCTGCTTTCACTCTATTTGATGAGATGGAAGTAGATGTATCTTATCTTGGAAGAGACTTCCTAAAGTGTTGTGGTCACGACCAAAAGTGGCAAGGATTAACCGAAGTATTTGACAAACTAAAGGCATATAATCAAAAGAAAATCAAGCAATCTGGAATTGATACTCTTGTTTCGTCATGTGCAGAGTGTTTCAGAACATTTGCTCGTGACTATGAACTTGAAGACGTCAAGGTCATGCATACAACTGAATTCCTTATTGAAAATGGCTTTGATATGAACCTAAAGGCTAATGAAGAAACTACAGTAACTTACCATGACCCTTGTAGACTTGGTAGACAAATGGGAATTTATGAAGAGCCAAGAGAACTGATCAATGCTGTTGAAAATGTAAGTATCGTCGAGATGGAACACCATGGCGAAGATGCAATGTGTTGTGGTGTCTCAAGTATGATGTCTTGTAATGAGAATGCACGTGCTCTAAGAGTTTCTCGTATGGAAGAAATTAGAGATACTGGTGCTGATACAATGCTTACATCATGTCCTAAGTGTGTATCTCACTTTGAGTGTCTCAAGTTTGAAGGCGATGAGAAGTATGCTGATATCGAGATTCTTGACGTAGTGTCATTCCTTGCTAAGCAAGTCAACGAAAAGAAGGCTGCAATAGGTTCTGAAACCTTGAATGTTGTAGAATCTGAGGCTTGATTAACTCTCGTCATTCATTCCAACTATCTCATAGTTAGAAGGGAACAGAGCAATCGCTACTCCACCAATCAAAGCGAGTAAGCCCCAACCGAACATTTGTTGAACAAAGAGCATCTCTAATGCTAATACTACCAGTGCAAGCCCGCCAAGATTAGAAATCCAGACCAATGTTTTGAAAGTCGAAAGTGAAACACCTGTAGTCTCACCCTTTCTAAACGGCCCGAACTCTCCACCAAAACGTTGTGCATCTGTTTTTCCATCTTCTGACATTTACATCACCTATCTATCGTTGTAATCGCATCCGTAGGACATGCCAGTACACAAAGTCTACACCCTGTACAAGCATCTCGAATTATCTTAGCTTTACGATTGGACTCTACATTCATTAGTGGACTACGCATCTTCACTTTGTATAACTCAATAGCATTATCATCACAGACAATATCACATTGGTCGCAACCAATGCATAAGCTTTCATTGACAAAGGCTACAACTTCTTCTCCGCCTTTAATCGAAGAATGTTGAACTCCTCTTTGTCGATTAAGTGAAGCCCGAATTCGCAAAGCCTCCGCTTCACGGCGTTTGAGCAACTCATCAGCAGACGTCATACAGACACTCCGACGGCGGCCTTCTCTTCAAACCTAACGACTGTCATGTTGACAAGTAAATCCCCAAAACAATAGAACGCACCGACCAGTAGTGGTGGGTTCCAAGCGGTTAAACCTGTCCATGGCACCTCATTTGCCCAAGTCCAATTACCTAATTGCGTACCAACTATTTCCATTGCTAATGCAGCCCAAGCCATAGATGCATACAAACGAGGTTGTGGGCCAAATCTAGTGAAAACCAATACCAATATCAAAAGAATAAGTCCAGATGTATCACTGCCATCATAGACGCCATAAGCCACCATCGGTATGAAAGGAACCAAAATTGGTAAAGCCAGTGATTGTTTCATCTTGTTTGCCATAATTCTACCGAGGTCGAATAAGAAATAATGACCTGCAGGAACAAATAGTGGCATTAGGCCTCGTTGGTATTCATAGATATCCCAAACTTCACTGAAGAATAATTCCATAGGTGTAGCAAATGCAAGGACTGTAATCATCTCTATTCTTTCTTTACGATTAGTAGTCTTGTAAATGTAAGCAAAAACACCCCAGCACCAGATATTTACCGGCCACTCTGCCAGGTTATCTGGAAGTAATCCACCAAATGCAGTAGCAGAAATCCACAGGCCGATAACGATAGTTAGTGAGTATAACCATGCTCTGCCCATATATATCCCAGTAGATGTTCAGTATAATTGATATGCCTGATTAGTGATCAGTTTTGATATGCTGAGAACTCTTTGCCCATAGCAAGCATCGAAAGTTCAGCAACCAAGGCATGCCAACCATGGGCATGCTTGCCGTATAGGTGTCCAACTTCTGAATGACTTTGAAAAATAGCACTTGGAGAATTGAGATTCTCGATATCACTCTTCTTCTCATTAATTCTATAGAACCACGAAGCAGCCTGCCCATCAACTAAGTAAACCACAGGTTCAACTGGACCATCCGATTCAGTATTGAGACAGGTTGGAACCCCTTCTTGAATAAGGAAGTTTTCGACATCAACTCCGCCTTTAGAATACATTAGTTTTTTCATCTTACGATTGGATAAGGCGAGTAATTCATCACCATTCTTAACCGATAAAATCCCTAAACCATATGTTCCACTATCATTCTTAATGAATACTACAGGCTCTCTATCTATCCCCATTGCTTGATATCGTGCTCCAATCTTAGCAAGGAAATCATCTACCTCTGCAGCAAGTTCAATTCTACAAGCCTCTTTTTCTAAGCATTTATCTTTAGAAACAAACCAATCGGTCATCAAATACCATGGTTCAATTCCAAGCATTTCGGCTATCTCATGAACATACTCTTTTAGTGCATCATAATGATTTGACTTTCTTCTTACGTGCCATCCCATTTGTGGCGGAGGAGATACTCTTGTTGACCCAATACCTGGCACTATTCCTTCTGTTAGGTCATTATTTAGCAGAATTAAATCTGGTCTCTTACCATCAACAACAATACCTTGTTCGCCATCAAATTCCTTTAATTCGACATAGTCTAGTAGTAATGGAGCAGATAAACCATCTATTGAACCATGACTTTGCAGTTCAGGAGAACCGACAGTACATCGAAAACCTGCCTTAGAAATCAATCGTTGAAGAGTGCGAAGATTCTCCACATATGCTGCATTTCTAGTATGTGCTTCAGGATATAAGTGAACCCATTTACACGTCTCATCTCTACGTAAAATATGATTTCTAAGTAATGCTGCAAGATGTTCTTCGTCTTCTTTGGCGACATTATTGAAACCTGCAGGAAAGTGATTTGCATCAACGACTGCAATTTTCCAGCCTGCATCACGAATATCGACACTACCATAGATTGGAATTGATACTTCGCTTCTCTTTTCCTCCATCCAAGAAGTGATCTCTTCTCGCTTATCCTCAATCAGTGAGGTTAGTTCATGTAAATTCATCATATCACCTCATCGAGTAGTTCAATTGCAGAACCTGTACGCTTACTACGCCCACCATCTAAGATGTGCATAGCCTCAAACAACCCAAGTCCAATCGCTAATTCGGGCTGACCCTCAAGAACCTTAGCAAATTTAGAATACTTTTTGCAGACCTCATCACCTCTAGGCTTTAGTTCACTTAGAAATGCCTTGAGAAGTGAAGGGGAAGTTGCGGTTCCTGCTGGTAATTTTGGCCTTCGAACAATATCTTTGGGTAGATTGGTTAGGTCAGCTGCCGCTCTTAGCGCTGCTTTCTCTTCCATATTATTTGGCAATCTCCAGTCCATTGGAAGTTTACTTGAAGCCTCACGATGAGATTTACCTAAAAATGGTACTCTCACCTCTAATGAATGTGCCATAGAATGCCTATCGACCAGTCTAAGTTGAAAATTACTCAACTGACCATGTTCTAATTCAAATTCTAAGAATTCATCCAATGAGGAAGTATGTTGCTCCGGCAAATGGTTGGCATTATACCAATTATCGCCTACCAGTAAATTAGAATTCAATATATCAGCAGTAACCGAAGAATCAATACTTTCGATTCTACTTCGAATTAGATTTGCATGACTATCCAAGTCACGATAGCGAGGGTATCCTGCGTGTAATTCATCAGCACCTTGACCGCACAAGCCAACTGTTACCTGCTCTCGCATTTTCTTGAATAATGGCTGGAAGAATAATACTGATACATCTAAATCTTCACCATGCCAAGCCAAATCAGGTAATGTTGATTCAAATGAATCTTCAGGCAGTATGTATTGATGATGTTTCAAATCCAAAGTTGAGGCAACTACCTCCGCTGCTTGCCAGTCAGGGTTATCTTCACTCTCTGCAACTGTCCAACAATCAGGAACTGGTTGGTCTGCTCTCTTAGCAGCCTCATGCGCAACTGCTGCTACAAGAGATGAATCCAAGCCACCTGAAAGTACGATTCCAACCGGAACATCTGACATTAGTCGTTCTTGAACTGCTTCAACAAAAGTATCGAGTAATTTTTCAGCATCTGTATCTGGATTCCAAGTATCACTTGGATTGACTTTTTGTCGCTCAACATTAGCGATAGAATGCAAGTAAGCACTCCCCGACTCTCCAAGTTTCCAAACTTCTACAGTACCAGGTCTAACTTGTGTTACATCTTTGATTAAGGTTGTTCCATCAAGGGGATATTCCCAAGCCAAACGAATTGCCAATGCGGTTTCATCCAATTGTGGAATATGACCTTCATGGCCTCTTAGTGCTTTTACTTCACTAGCAAATAACAGACTGCCATCGACTACTGTCCTAACAAGTGGTTTGATTCCCATAGGGTCTCTTGCCAAAATTAATTCCTGACGCCTAGAATCCCAAAGTGCAAAACCATACATTCCATTCAGTTTAGCAATCCATTGTTTATGGTCATCGGCTGAAGTGGTGGATAGATTAAGTTTAGACATGGCATCTGAATGTAATGCAATTATAGATTCAGAGTCACCTCTTGTTTGCCATGAATAATTGGAACTATTACGAATAGAACGGTGGTTGTAAATTTCACCATTAGCGATCAAAACTTCGCCATCATGCCCATGCATAGGTTGTTGACTGCCATCAAGGTCGACTATTGCTAATCTGGTATGTCCAAGTGAGATGTTATCATCAGACCAAATGTCCTGACCGTCAGGGCCTCGATGTTGAATCAATTTGGTCATACGATATACGATAGATGAATCTGGATGACCAAACATACCAGCAATGCCGCACATGGATTAGGCTACAAGGCTTTGTTCTTCAATAATGGGATTAGTAAAATCTCACCATAATGGATATTGGAACATAGAAACTGCGAGGAAAATCATGCTTAATGCAAATACGAAATAATAAGCTCCTTGGGAAGGGCCGGAGTTTTCACTTTCATCATACATGTGTCTCAACATTCCTTCGACAATCCATTCCCATTTTAACATATTGAATAAAATCACATTAAACCAATGAATGGTTCAAGAATCATAATAGCCGCCAGAGGGATAAGAAGCATGGTGGCATTGTCATCGATATAGCGCAATCTTGGCATCTCAGCAAATACGCAGATCGGTGCAAAGATAAATGCTAACCACCATGGTGTTGCAAAAAGATACCAGCAGATTAACCAAAGTACGATTAAGAAAGAAATTGAGTAAATTACTACTTCCCTTGTTTCTACACCTAAGCGTCTTAATTCACCCATAAATGGGTCGCCGAAAGTCAAAGAGAAAATTAGTGGATAGGCATATTCTTTGATTGGCACCAATAAGAATACCATTCCAATTGCCAAACCCCCCCATGCTAAAGCGGAGACTTGCTTTGCCTCGTATTCACGTTGACCAAAAATAGTAAAACCCAATTTTAGCCTAATTGTTTCCCCAATTATTGCCACAATTATTACCGCTGATACCAGTTGTGATAGAGTGAAATCGATTTTTTCGGCTACAGTATCTCCAAATTCGAAATATGCAATTGGAATTAAAAACATTAGAAGATGGAAAACTCTTCTGAATATATGGCCCTTGAAACCACCAACTGACTGTTCAACTGGGTCGGTTAATTCAACTTGTTCTGACATTTAATCCTCTCCTAATTGCTTCAAGGCTGATTCAACAGAGGTTGAACCTATCGCTAAATTATGAAGGATTTCGTCTAGTTTATCAGATTCTAAAATTTTCCGTTCGTGGTGTGCAAGTAACCTTTCACGCCATTTGGCTTTCTTCGAACGACCTGTATCCTCAAGTTCCAGCAACACAGAAGATGCTTCTTCGATTCCCTCGCCCAATAATGCTGAAGTTAGAATTATTGGTGGCGTTTGACCCAAACCTAATTCGAAGGATTCCTTAATCTCACCAGCATGTTGACTTGCCCCTGAAATATCGGATTTATTGACAATTACAGCATCTGCTAATTCTAGTAGACCGGCTTTTTCGGCTTGTACTCCATCTCCACGAGCAGGCCCTTCAACCACTACAATTCTGTCGGTAATCGCTGCACACCTCACTTCTGATTGCCCAGAACCAACTGTTTCGATAATCACTCTTTCCCAGCCGATTGCGCTAAGAAACTCAACCATATCTGACACAATTAAAGGAGCGCTACCAGAGGACTTCCTTGTTGCGATTGAACGAATATAAATTAGGTCTTTGTATTGTTCATTATCAATAGCAGTAATTCTAACTCTATCGCCAAGCAGTGCGCCACCTGTGCGAGGCGAAGAAGGGTCAATAGCCAGTAAGGCTGTCTTAATTCCCTTTGAAGACCAATCGATTAGGATTTTATCAATCAAGCAAGATTTGCCAACCCCCGGAGCACCAGTAATAGCCAGTGACGACCAAGTGTCCTGAA
>TARA_B110000444_G_scaffold41423_1_pt1 | contig 17363 bp, 14 predicted proteins | sample TARA_B110000444 | Tara Oceans TARA_B110000444 (sample SAMEA4398370) | marine metagenome | biome: Polar Biome; feature: [SRF] surface water layer (ENVO:00010504); material: water (ENVO:00002006), including particulate matter (ENVO:01000060) such as... | depth 5 m | reverse complement strand
TTACCAAAAGGTAAGTGATAGCTCTTGGTCAGGTTCATCCATAAACCAAGTTCAATGATATCAGCAATAATTATTGGCCCTGCATCCAACCAAACATTGTGGAATATTTCTTTCGATGAGGTACTATTTCAATCATCAACTGAACGCGAACACTACAAGGACTAGTAGGAATAATACTACAGATATCATTAGAGATATAGTGGACCCAAACAACAGCCTCTTCCGCATACTAACGAATCCGTAAATTCCGATTCCAATCGCGACTATCGGCCAAAGCAATATGGAAATCAGCATCCACCCAAGGCTATCCCAAGCATCATCAAAGATAACAGCCGAAGCTATCACACCCAAGATTGTAGTTAGAAAAGGAACAAGTGTGCCAATCCAAAACTCACCTGTTCCGAATAACACCTCATGAGACTCAGTGCCTTCACTATTCCATTCGAAATCTTCTTCGCAAAATGGACATTCAAATAATCCAAATTCGTTGTCATTTAATTCAATGCCTTCATCACAATGAGGACATTCAATTTCGACCATAATATACTCTAGCCATTACTGAAAAATAAGGTTTGGCCTGTTTCTGATTTTAAGGATACATTCAAAAATACTAATTTCCGAGACCTGTATCTTCAATTCTATGACCCTTTCTTCGTATGATGACGAGCAATATCAGAAGAAGCAGAACAGCACCACCGCTACCTGCATAAATCAATGATTGGTCATCGTCAGATTTCACCGAAATTATATCTTCTGTTTCATTCGTTTCTTCATACACTATGATATCCACCAATAGTTCGGATTCTGAATAGGTGTAAAGGGGAGGCGGCAAACCGTTTGCTTCCAGTACTTCGGCAATAATCGTGAGTTCCCTGGTTTGATTCTCCCAACGCCCCCCATCACGTGTTTCAGTCCATATTTTCACTTGGAAATCGACTTCACTACCCGCTTCAACGTAAAAGTCAGCAGGACCTTCTTGATTGAGTGGACCGGACAAAATTATAATTCTAATTTTTTCCTGATACAAATTAGGATTAGAAACAGTGCATTCTGCGTAATCGCTTACATTACCAGATGAATTGTTTGAAACATATAGTTCAAGATTACCAGATGGGTGAACCGATTGACATTCAAGATTTATTGCAGGAACGATTTGTGCAGTAGCGGATTCCATCATTGGCAAATGCGACACCAATAGAATCAAAATTATACAGACAATCCTCTGAGCCATATTTACCGCATATTGCAGCAATACATCTAGATGTTCCCTGCAAAAAAACGAAAGTTATACCATCTCATGGAATTTAACTCTCATCACTGGGTGTTGTAGGAATCCTTACAATTATTCTTCAAGATCATTGCCATCAAGCCAATGCTTTCGGCAAAAATCAGTTCCGCCCTTTTTCCCCTTCTGGCAATCCTCAAATATGCAAACATGCGATAGCTTTCCATTATTGGAGGGTGTTTCAATCACCTCATCCTCGAGCATAGGTTTTGGCTCATAAGTTTCTTTTTGTACGCTTTTCAGCTCATCTCCAATTTGAGCAAACTTCTCTGGACTCTGAACTTTCAAGAACTCCAAATAATCTCCAGTACTTTCAAACTCAATTGGCATGACAAGTATCTCTTCACATTCTTGACATTGATAACGCTCTCCTGTCATGAACCCCATGTATGGATAAACTCGGTAACCAAAGCAACTTGAGCAGATTCTAAAAGATGGCATTCCTACACCCAAACCTCCGTTGAGATATATGATATATCATGTCATTGTATTTTTTTTAAGTCAAATCAATGGTGATCTCACCCGAGTCGCCATATTCGTTATTCAACCCGTAACTCTTACCGTTGTAAATAAATCCAATATCATCCTCATAGAAGGTATATTTCATTGTCCATATCTGCGATTCCTCTAAAGTGATGTACTTCATTTCGCTGGAAAAATCTTGCATAGAATATGTTTCACCGTTCGAATCTGTAAATTCAACGCTACCCTCCCATGAGCCAAAGTTTTCATTACTTTGGTCTACAAATTTAATATGCCAACCAGAAGAACATTCAGAACCTGCAATTGGATATTCATTGTCATTTTCATCCGCATAATTTCGAGATAAATCTAATTTGATGGTCCCAGATTCACCATTTTGATTATTGCCACCATATCTTGTATCGCCTACAATGAATCCAATGTCGTCTTCATAGAATGTGTACTTTAGTTCCCATGTCATTGATTCATCTAATGTAACGTACTTTTTATTGTTGGAAAAACCTTCCAAAACTTCAGAATCTCCATCCGAATTAGTAAATTCAACTTTGCCATCCCAAGAATTGAAGTTGTTATTGCTTAGGTCAAAAAATTCAACATGCCAAAATGAAGTACATTCTGAAAACAATATTGCCGGCTCATCATCGTTATCCAGGCAGCCTGCAAGTGACCCTGATATGATAGTCAAACAAATAATAGCGGTAACTGATTTCATGTTCTCACTAAATCAAACATAGTGGTCTATGTAATAAATGAAATCCCGGAATTCTCGAAATAATCATTGAAATGCAAGTTCAAAACTATTGCAATCAGTATTCTACTCTTCTTCTGAGTCAACTTTTCTGTTTCTAATTCTAGGGATTGCGACCCAGAGTACTCCGATTAAGTTGCTATACATTAGTGCTAATTCGACGGTTGGGTAATCATTTAGAAATGGCTCTGTACATTCTGAAACTCCTCTCCACCAAGTCTCATTTGGAATAGGTTCTCCAATAATGAAACTACTTCCTAGCATCGGTGTTGCTACTGATAAATTTCTCTCAGTTCCCAGTGTAGATACTAATTCCATTGGCTCATACCAATGATGCAAGGCAAGTTCATATTTGGAAATGTGAATTGGAAGTACGACCGATGCATTCAGATCAATTCCAGCCTGAATTACTTCTTCAGGTAGCATATGGACCTGCCTCCAAGCAATATTGTATTGTCCTGAGTCCAAGAAGGCAATATCGAATGGCCCATACATCTCACCAATTTTTGAGAATTCTTCCATGTATCCTGTATCTCCGCTGAAGAATATGGTTTTGTCATGTAGATTGAATACCCATGAACCCCACAATGTGCTGTGTCCATCATTTATCCCTCTGCCACTGAAGTGACGTGCTGGAGTTAGGGCGACTTGCAAATCCTCAGAAACATTGGCTTCGTCATACCAATCAAACTCCTGAACATTTCCTTCATCTATTCCCCATTCTATTAAGTGATTTTTGATTCCTAAGGGCACATAGAAAAATGAATCTTCAAGATACTTTACTGTGTTCATGTCCAGATGGTCATAGTGGTCATGTGAAATGAATACATAATCAATTTCTGGTAAATCTTCCACATTGTATGAGTTCTCGTAAGGGAATGGGCTAGGTCCCAAGGACAACGGTCCAGCTCCACCATCTCCAAAAACGGGGTCAGTGATTATGCTGACATTATTAGAACGCATCAAAATAGTTGAATGACCAAACCATGTGACGCTTATTTCATTAGAACTCAAGTCCATTATCTCAAACTTCTCGGATGGCAAGTCCTCATTTGGTGACCTACAATCGTCACTAACCAAGTACTCTCCCAACAAATCCCAAGATGAAACATCACCTGATGAAACACTGGTTTGTTCTATGTTTTCGAATGAACCGTCTTTGTAATTTTGAGAGTCATGTGTAGAAGGTTCTCCACCAAAGTCCTCTGCAAAGTTGAGTACTATCGCTGTGGAAAGTACCAGCAGTGCCACTAAAATCACTAGAAACAGACTCCATAGTTTGAACTTTCTTTTCAAACTTGGTTTGCTGAAATCGGTTTCATTTTTCGTGAATATTTTTGTCCTTGAAAGTAGATAGATGGTGAACCAGAAGATGGAAAATATAGCCAGAATTACAATCACTGGTTGGAAGTTTTTCCCATATAGCCAAAGCAGGACTGACTGAAATATCAGAATGTATCCCAATAGGTCATTACCTGGTTTGAAAAAGTTTTGTAACCTCGAAACTTTATTGTGAGGTTCCTCACCGTTTAGACCTAGTTTGCTAGACATAACTCTCACCAATTAATTGGTTCCTGTGTTCATGCTTGTTGCCAATCGGTTCCATTCCACCACAATGTAGTGCCATTGTCCATGGATCTCCATGTATTGCCATTAGCATCTGTCCACTGTTGTACAACTGCTGGTTCTGCAACTACAGTTGGTTGAGCGACGGGTTGAACTGGTGCAACTGGTTGTTGTGCACCCATTCCAACTTGAGCTTCAGCATGGGTTGGCTGGAATGCCTTGAATTGCCCAGCCATCAAAGTCTGAGGGAATTCTTTCGCCTTTTCTTCAGTGATTCCATTACCGCCTTTTCTCATGAAGAAAACTCCAGCAAGTGCTGCAATAATTACGAAAGCGACTATTCCGATTATTAGCATCATATTGCCATCATCATCATCTTTTTCTGCTAACTCTGCAGCCAATTGTGCATTGTCTCCCACTCCGTCACCATCGGTATCTAGAGTCTCACTAGCATCATTAGGGAATGCATCTGCGTTATCACCTACACCGTCCAAGTCAGAATCTGCAGACTCATTAACATCATTAGGGAAAACGTCGCTATTGTCCCCTACATTGTCTCCGTCACTATCGATTGTTTCCGTAGCATCAATTGGGAAGGCGTCAGCATTATCTCCAACTCCATCCATGTCTGAATCAAGAGTCTCACTGGAATCTTCAGGGAATACATCCGCATTATCTCCAACTCCATCCATGTCTGTATCCATGGTTTCGCTTGCATCTTCAGGGAATGCATCTGCATTATCTCCAACCCCGTCGCTATCAGTATCAAGAGTTTCATTAGCGTCATTAGGGAATGCATCGCCATTATCTCCAACTCCGTCCATATCTGAGTCTAGAGTCTCATTAGCATCATTAGGGAATGCATCAGCGTTGTCTCCAACACTATCCATGTCTGAATCTGCTGATTCACTTGCGTCATTAGGGAATGCGTCTGCATTATCTCCTACACCATCCATGTCAGAGTCAAGAGTCTCACTTGCATCATTAGGGAACACATCGGCATTGTCTCCAACTCCGTCCATGTCTGAATCCATTGTTTCACTTGCATCGCTAGGGAATGCATCAGAATTGTCTCCTACGCCATCCATGTCTGAATCGGTTGTTTCACTTCCATCATTAGGGAATGCGTCAGCATTGTCTCCTACCCCGTCCATGTCAGAATCCATTGATTCACTAGCATCATTCGGGAAAGCGTCAGAATTGTCGCCAACTCCATCACTGTCAGAGTCAACAGTTTCACCTGCATCATTAGGGAATACATCCGCATTATCACCTACGCCATCAGAATCAGAATCTGCATCTTCATTCGGGTCATCAGGGAATGCATCATTACCATCTAGCGTTCCGTCACCGTCGCTATCGATGTCGACTATGTTCACACTGTCTGGACAATCTTCAGTATTACCAAAGTCAATACCATCTTTTGGTGTAACCTTGACAGTCCAAGTTTCTCCTACAGAAGTTGCAGAAGAAGGAATAGTCATCATATCATTGAATGCACTGCGAAGGCTACCATCGGCAAACCATCTAATTTGGGTACCCGATTCTGGGTCGCTTTCATCATCTGAGTATGTGTATGAAAGTGTGAAAGATTGGTCAACTGCAACATCTCCATTAGGAATTAGCCTAAGATCAGACGCCACAGGTGGTATGTTTTGAGGTGGTAACTCTTCGCTTACAGTCCAAGAGTTAGTACCCCAGTTGTCTCCTGAATTTACGGAATTCCCATTGGCATAAAGTACTGCAAGATCGAAAGTAACAGTTCCGGAACCAGGTGATGGTGCAACCCAATCTGCAGACCAAGACCGTTGAGAGTCTGAACTGTGAGTTAATTCTCCGTTTGATGTCTTAACGTTAGAACCCAAATTAGTCCATGAGCCACCCGATGCGTCCAGATTGAAACCGCCCTCACCAGTTCCAGACATACCACTTCCTGTCCAAGAAATCGGATATGTTAATCCCGGTGTGTAGGTGTTTGGAAGTCCGTTCATAGTAGGCACAATCATTGCGTCTGTGTTATGACATCCACATCCACCGCTACTGGAGCCGGTTTTACCTGAGGAATTAGCATCAGCAAGGTTTGCACCTGATACTGCTAGCAAGAGTAGGCTGATGGCAAATGCACGGAAATACGGCGACATACCCCTTCTCGTCTTTCGGTTGGCTTTTGACTATTTTGGTAACCGGTTAGATTAATCTGAATGGTTGGGGGATAGTCCTGGTCGGAATCGAACCGACGTCCCCGGGACCAAAACCCGAGATGATGGACCACTACACTACAGGACTGTGGTAGTCGGGCCGTAACCAATTCACTTCAAGTGCGTTTCGCCTATGACCTCTCGAGCCGAAGCGATAAATTCTGACAAATCAAGGCCTTGTGAGTCTTCGTATATTCGGGCCATTAAGGCCATGTCTAGCTTGTCAAGATGCTTCACAAACTTGGCTTCTGGAGTGACTTGGGCCTCATACTCTTCAAACAGCGCCAGCCATTGCGGAGCCAACCTTTTCATTGCTGAATGTTCGTCTTGACTTTTGGTACTAGTATCGTCGTGCGGAGTTAAGTCTCCAACTTCAACTTCTGGTAGGTCGTGAACTAAACACATCTCCAATACTCGTATCCGGTCCAACTCTTCAGGGCATAAGTGCATAGCCAGAATCGACATTCCCCATGAATGTGCAGCTACGCTTTCAGGAGCATCCACTCCTGCTCTAACCCAGCCTGTTCTCAGTATGTGCTTGAGATGTAGCCATTCACGCATGATTGTGGTATGTTGACTTACCATTAGAAACATGTGTAGTAATTTTGTGCCATGAAGCCAATTATCATGAATGGGGAACTATTCGGCTTAGATATGAGCATCTCAAAAATGGCAGTTCTTGGCGCAGGTCAAATGGGAAATGGAATTACTCAAGTTGCAGCATGTGCTGGAATTGAAGTAGTAATGATTGACATTAAGCAAGAATATGTTGACCGTGGTATTGCTACAATTGAGAAATCACTCGCAAAGTTAGTTTCAAAGGAAAGGATGAGCCAAGAAGATGCAGATTCAGCACGTGCTAATATCTCAACTTCTACCGACCGCTCTGTTTGCAGCGATGTAGATTTAGTTGTTGAAGCGGTACCTGAAATACTCGATTTGAAAATATCTATATTCAGTGAATTGGATGGGATCTGCAAACCAGATTGTATTCTTGCTTCCAATACATCTTCAATTTCTATTAGCACAATTGCAGAATCTACAAACAGGCCGGACAAAGTTATCGGTATGCATTTCATGAACCCAGTCCCAATTATGAAATTGGTAGAAGTAATCAATGGCAAAGATACATCTGAGGAAGTAACAGCATCTGTGTTAGAGGCGGCAGAAAGAATGGGTAAAATCCCGTTGATGTGCAATGACTCTCCTGGTTTCGTATCTAATAGAATTCTATGTCCTATGATTAATGAAGCGATTTTGACTCTCCAAGAAGGAGTCGCAGAGCCAGAGGCAATCGATGGAATCATGAAATTGGGAATGAACCATCCAATAGGTCCTCTAGCATTATCTGACTTAATCGGAAACGACACTGTATTGCATATCATGAACGTTCTACATGAAGGGTTAGCTGATGACAAATATGCACCAGCACCTCTTCTAATCGAGATGGTCGAGCAAGGTAAATTGGGACGCAAATCAGGCCAAGGCTTCTACGAATATTCGTAATCCTATCTGCGCAATCATGGCTAAGAGTTTAGTTAATGAGTGCATCCGCATAAACATGCGGAAGGCTGTTTTACTATCGGCTTTGATGTTCTGTGTCGTGTTTTCACCGATATCTTCTGCATTAGATGGTGATGGCGATGGATATGATGACTCAATTGACATGTGTCCATTCGCATCTGGTACTGCAAATTCTACAGATGGTTTAGGTTGTCCAGACTCAAACGGAGATGGATTAGCCGATTTTGAACAAACGGTAACTCACAATTGGGGCGTGTCCATTCGAGAAAACACCGACACCCAAAGCACAGGTAGTGGGGTTAGAGGGATGGCTTGGGCCGATAATGATACCCAGTTCTATGCAGGTGGAGGCAATGGAGCAGTGCATGTATTCGACGCACAAGGAAATCATATGGCGCCACTACACCAGATGCCAGGAGATATTGAAGAAATCGCTGTTTCTCCAGATGGGACTATGTTAGCAGTGGCTAGTGAAGATGGAGGTTGTAGAATTTTAAATTCGACCACCGGTAATCTAATTGCAGATTTAATCAATACAACTAGCGACATAATTGCCATTGCATGGACAGGGGATGGTAGTCGAGTAATTGCCAGCACAGGTGCAATGGAAGTTAATTGGTATCATACTGGAAACTGGACATTTGAGCGTAATATTACAAATCTTCCTTCTTGGACAAGTGGGATAGATACCACCCCTGATGGTAGGATGGTACTGTTTTCGACAAATAATCAACTTAGAGGCTATTGGTCAAACAATGGAACTATTGCATTAAACATGACAAATCACACTGAATATATCAGGGCAGTAGCAGTAAGTCCTGATGGAAGGTATGTCGCTACTGGTTCAAATGATAATAGAGTTGTAATTACTGATCTTAGAAACCAAACAGTAGTTTCAACAATCAATGCGGGTTCGGATGTTTATGATCTCGAATTTTCACCTGATGGAGGGACTTTAGTTGTCGCTCGAGGACGTTCAAGTTCCATGTATGCCTACAATACGGACTCATGGAGTTCATTAGGTGAAATGGAAGGATTTGGTAGTAGCAACAATAATCGAGGAGTATATTCAATCTCATTTGACAGTGAAGGTGAAAAATTAGCAATTGGTTGGAGGAGAGGATATGTTTCAATACAAATGTCTCCAGATGCATACATAAGAATGCACGGCGAGCATTACACCTCACTAATGGAAGATAGTTGGAGACAATCCTACCCTACAAACACAGAATCTGTGAGGTATTGGGATTTTGACAGGATAACGACAACTGTGGATGTTTGCGACTCTAAGCATTACATAGGGTCTAGCCCAAATGGACCAAGTCTTCAATACGCTGTTGAGAATTCAAGTTACTCGGACAGTGGTTTGTGGGATTGTAAAAATACCGAGGGTCAGATTTTGGAAATACCATATGGTCGAGCTCCAGGGGCTTTGATGGTAAAATCCGGAAGTAGTACTGAAAGTTGTATCCAAACAATTGGAGGACTATCCATGGGTCAAGTAAGATGGATTGTTTCTGCATCCAACAAAGCATCATTGACAACAACTGCAGAAATGCCAGGTCTTGTTTGGTCATCTGTAGTTCCAAATGATGATGCAGACGGTAAAGTCGAATGGAAGGATTTGGACCCGTCATGTCCAGATACAGAGATCGTACTGGCACACCGCTGGGAAAACCGAAGTGATATTAGAATCCTCGAAGAAACAGTCCTGTGTGCTAACTGTGCGACAACAGATAGTATCTACACATCGTCGAGTGCACGATATCGAGCATCAAATAATGAATATGAATCGGATATTATCGGTGGTGTCTCAGGGCCTAGCGGTGACGGTTCAATCGGATTCACTGAAATGGTATATGCTGTGAATAATGCTCATTTAGTACACATAATTCCGCTTGTAGATAACTACACACACGGTGCTAGTGATGCACTCTTAGATGGTGGAACTTTAGTTGATCCAACTTTGAACAACTCACGTTCTGACGACTGGCCCTTGCAAACAAATATGCGAGCATTTATTTCAACAGACTCTCTATCTTCAAACTTAGAGTTCCTAAAATATCTTCTTACAGATTTAGGTCAAATGCAATGGGAGCAAGCAGGTTTCACTGGATTGAATGCTTGGGACTTGTACCAATCATGGGGCAAACTGGGTGTCAATATGATTCACTTACTTCCTGACTCTGACCAAGATGGAGTTTGGGATGGCGAAGACCTTTGTCCAGAGACTCTGATTGGAGTCGTAGTCAATGAACTAGGTTGTGCTGAAAACCAGTTGGATGATGATTCGGATGGATACACTAACGATTTAGATGATTGTGATAACACTACAGGGACCTCAACACTGGGTAGCGTTGGCTGTCCAGATTCCGACGGTGACCAGTGGGCGGATGACTTTGACAGCCACCCTAGCGATGCCTCTGAATGGAATGACACTGACATGGATGAATATGGTGACAATTCTGATGATTGTGTAGAGACTTTTGGTAATTCGACTGAAGACCTTCTCGGTTGTGTGGATTTTGATGGTGACGGTTGGTCTGATTCAGGTGACGTTTTCCCTAACGATTCCACAGAATGGGCCGATGCTGACTCCGATGGTTATGGCGATAATATCGATGCGTTTCCGAATGAGTTTTCTCAATGGTTAGATACAGACTCAGACGGATTTGGAGATAACAATACAGGATTAGAAGGCGATGATTGCGTCGAAGTAAGTGGTACTTCACATGAAGATGGTCTCTTTGGATGCCTCGATACAGATTCGGATGGTTGGGCAGATTCAATTGACGACCTACCATTCAATCCAGAGCAGCATCGCGATGCTGATGGTGACGGCGTGGGTGATGATGCATCTGTGAATGACTACGACTGGTGTGTGGAAACATCTCCTGACGAGATTAGTATGATTGATTCAGTTGGTTGTGGACCATCTGAAAGAGACGGTGATTATGATACGTTTACCGATGATATGGACCAATGCCCAAATACTCCAATATCTCAATCGACTCAAGTAAACACTACAATATATCTTGATGCTGAAAGAACAGAGATCAATCCATATGTTGGTTGCGCCCCTTCAGAAATAGATTCTGATGGCGATGGAATCTCTCTTGACAGTGATTGGGATGACAACAACGCTGACCAGTGGTTTGATTCTGACGGTGATGGCTATGGGGATAATTCCGATGGAGTGAATGGTGACGACTGTCCAAACGATGCTGGTAATTCGATTTATGATAAAGTCGGATGCTATGACTTAGACGGTGATGGATGGTCATTTGATTCTGATTTCAATGACGGAGACCCTACTCAATGGAATGACACAGACGAAGACGGATTTGGAGACAACTGGGACAATCCAGATTGGACTGAATCAAGGACGTTAGGAATTTACCTTGAAGGAGCTACTCAACCAGACAGGTGTCCAGATGATTATTCACCTTATCTTTACTCGGACTACCAAGGATGTTTGACTCCAATTTCTGATTCCGAAGAGAAAGATACAATTTCATCTGATGATGAAACTGAAGATTCAAACTTAGTAATGATACTAGCAATCGCAGGAACCGGTGTTGTATTCCTATTATTCGGAGCAATAGCAATGGTTCTGAAGAAGAAACCTGCTCCAAAGCGACGTATGAAGAAGACTGAAGTTCCTATGATTGAGGAAGCTACAGAGGAAGTTTTGGTTTCGATGGACTCAGAGAAGTCAGACGACTTTGTATCATCATGGGAAGAATTACCTGAAGGTGACTGGATGGATACTGATGAAAATGGAGTAAATTGGTACCAAGACACAACTGGTCGTTATTGGTATTCAGACTCTGGTGGTTTCCGAGTTTGGGATAAGTGAGAAAGACTCAAACACTCTAGCCACTCATTACAATATATGTCTGAGGCATATTTGGTAACTGGTGCATCAAAAGGTATAGGTCGTTCTATTGCAATATCAATTGCGAGTTCTGGAAAACCCGTAATCGCATTAGCTAGAGGAAGTGCTGAACTAGAAATGGTCGGCACTGAATTGTCAAAACTACATCCTGGTTGCATCACGATATCTTGCGACTTAGGAGAGACTGCAGATATTTCGGTCGCTGCAGAAACAATTCGTAACCGATTCGGTCATCTTGCAGGATTAATACACAATGCTGGAACAATCAATCCAATTGCTAACATGATGGAAGTTGAAAGAGAAGATTGGTCTAGATCGATTCAGGTTAATTTGATTGGGGTTCAGGATCTTACAAACAAGTTAGATTCTATATTAGGTGGTGCTGCTCATTCAAGGATTACTACAATATCTAGCGGTGCTGCAAAAAGGTCCATTCATGGTTGGAGTGCATATTGTGTTGCTAAAGCAGGTCTAGATATGTGGTCAATGTGTATGGCTGAAGAGGGTTCAAACAACAATATCTCATCGCTATCTATCGCCCCTGGCATTGTAGACACAGGAATGCAAGAAGACATCAGAGCCTCCGATATCAACTCATTTCCATCACTTCCAAATTTCATTGGTTTCCATGAAAATGGCGAACTATCAAACCCTGATGAAGTAGCCGAGAAACTATTGCCATATTGCTTAGGTAATGCAGGTGAAAATGGGCAGAGACTTGACGTTCGTAACTTGTGAGTAGTGACTCGATTCAATGGCAACGGTCATAAGCCCGAACTACAGCCACGAAATGAGGGAGCCACATGCCAGGAACAACTCGTGTAGAAATCAGAACACTCAAGGTCGGCCGATATTGCTGTGTCGATGACAGAGCATACAAGATAAATTCCATTTCAACATCTAAACCTGGTAAGCACGGTTCCGCTAAGGCTAGAATCGAACTCGTAGACATTTTTACCGGCGCTAAAATCTCTCACGTCGGTAGCGTATCATCTTCAATTAACGTACCACTTATCGAGAAGGGGACAGCATTGGTAACCCACGTCCAAGGTGCTGAAGTCCATGCAATGAACATGCGTGACCACTCTATGATGATTCTACCTCTTGAAGAAGAGATGGACATCGAAGGTGGAAAAGAAATCATGTGGATGGAAGCTTTAGGCCTGTACAAAATAATGCGTGACCACTGATATTCGGAGTTAATCCGTCAAGGTGAAACATATGGGTGTCAAGAAGTCTGCCTACCGCCAACCAGTAACTCCTGAGGGCCTCAAGGCTATCGAAAACGGCACTTTGACTTGGCTAGACGACGAGATGTACAACAATCTCAACACTGGTGTGTTAGAGCAATATCTCGAAGAAAAGAATCTAGAAGAAGCATTTGAAGTTTCACACTGGGATACAAAGAAGGTACTCTTGGGTATTGCAATAGGTGCGGTATTCTCAGGTGTAACCGCTTACATTGGTCTCAAACTTGGTCTAGCAATTTCTGCAGCATGGTATATTGCATATGTATTGGGTATGGCCCTCAAGTGGTCGCCATCTGAAGTAAACATTGCAACCTCTGCAACCACAGGAGCAACTCATGCCTCCACTGGGTTCATCTTTACGTTCCCTGCAATCTTTTTGCTTGCTGCCGACCAACAGTATTGGTTAGCAGACGGTCCACTGATCGTTCTGGATTCAGGAGAAACATTGCGGCTTGCTTTCGTTGGTATCGTAGCATCAATGTTTGCTGGATTCCTTGGAGTGATGTACTTCATTATTTTCAGAAGGGTATGGCTGGTCGAAGACCCACTACCTCTGCCTGGTTTTGAAGCCACTCTGAAAATGCTAGACATTGCAAGTGATGTTAGTTCTGGTGCTGTGGAGCACGCAAGAGATTCTCTCAAGACTATTGGATTCTGGACTGGAATAACCATGATTGGTTTATTCCTTATCGAATATCCCTTAATTTACATCAAAGGAAAAACGCTTGCATTGACCGATTATTTGGCAGAACTTGGAACTGCTGAAGGATTTGGTGTCGCATCTTTCTTCTCACATGCTAAGATTCACCAACCTGGTGAAGTAGTTGATGGGGTTGCAATCGGTCCTGCTCATTTCGATGCAGATCAATGGTATAACCCATTCATGTACACTTATGTTGGAGTTGCTCTAACTCCCTCTATGTTCGCCATTGGGTGGTTCATGAAAACACGTGTTGCTTTCTTGGTTAACCTTGGAACAATAGTAGGATGGTTCTTCCTAGTTCCTCTTGCTGTTGCGTTCAATGTTCCTGTTTATGAGGGGCAACTTGGTGCAAGCGTACCACTTCAAGACTTACCAGCAGCCCTTCATGCTATCAATCCTAGTGACTACCCAATGTCTACCGGTGCAGTACAAATGTATGCCTTCTCTAAGGCAGTTCGTTTCATCGCAATAGGCGCAATTGTTGGCGGTGGAATTTTCGGTCTTCTCAAGATGTGGAAAACATTCGCTAACATATTCGTTGACATCGGTAAAGCGTTCAAAGGGGATAGTGGGAAAGAGTACATGGAAGGCAAGGGTTGGTATGAGTGGCCACTTGCTCACATACCAATCTTCATGTTGTTGACCTTCGGTGCAATGATTGTGATTTTCATGCTTGGGGATTTCCCAATACTGGCAAGCATTGTTTTCGCGCTAATTCTGTTGATGACAACATTCCTTCTCGGAGCTATTGCTGTAAGAGTAATGGGTGAGACTGGAATAGAACCGGTTTCAGGAACATCTTTCATCGTTTTATTAATGCTATTTGGAGTGTTCCTCAATTTCGATGAAGCCCTTGGTTTAAGTACTCAAGAAGCGGTTCTTTTGGGGCTAGTTGGTACTACTGTATTCGGTTCTGCAATTTCTATGTCTGGTACCGTAATCGGCGATTACAAGAACAGTTTGTACATCGGAAATCGCCCTTACCATATCTCTAAGGGTAACATCATGGGTGTAGTTCCTGGTGCCGTAATTGGTGCAGGTGTTGCAATTTTCTTGGCCAATGAATTAGCAGAAGGCAGGATACAACTAATCGCTCCGCAAGCAAATGCATTCGCAACATTTTCAGTAATTTTCGCTGAAGGTCAGGGTGACTTGATGTTACTACTGCTCGGATTCATGCTTGGTGTATTCGTAGAATGGGCTACTGGAATGGGTACTTCATTCGGTCTTGGAATGTATCTGGATGTTCCTCACACACTACCAATGCTAATCGGTGGTGTTGCTCGTGACAGATGGGAAGATAAGAAACTAAAACCTAGAATTGAAGCTATCAAGGAAAAAGAGGGAACTGTCATCGCTGAAAAGCAGAGGGCACTAATCCTACTTGGAACATTCATGGTCGCTGCAGGTCTTCTTACCGGCGAGGCATTCTTTGGTACAGAAAGCAGTATTCTTTCGTTCATCGATTCACTATGGGGTGGAAGCTTTGGCTCCAGCATAGAATGGCATTTCTTGCGATTAGCCAGTTTCATCATGCTTAACGTCATGATTGGATATCTAATCTATGCACTGTTCAAGAGAGCAGGAGTCATAGGTGGCTCTGGTTCACAAGACGCAGAATTGATTGAGGGATGATCTCAATGAGTCGTACACCACCACTGGTGTGGGGATTACTTGTTGTTGGAGTTCTTGGTGTATCTTCAGCAGGAGCAATTCTCTCTCACGTCGATTCGATTCCACCTTTGATGCGTGCGTCTTGGAGATTACAGATAACTGTACTAATGTTATTGCCATTCGCAATTTGGCAATATCGCGAAATGGATTTGGAGTCAAGAAGTCGTCTTACTGAAAAGAAAACAGTTCTGATTATTTTGGGTTCAGGTCTTGCTTTAGCTGCACATTTTGGAACTTGGGTAAGTTCCTTGGACCACACTTCCTTAGCACATTCTCTACTATTCGTAACAAGTCACCCAATCATTATCGTCGCAGGAACTGCATTGTTGGTTAGACGACCACATAGGCTAGAGACGCTTGGAGCATTGGTTGGACTCTTGGGGGCAGGTATCACTCTACTGGATGCCGGTAATGATGGTGAAGTCACTCTTTGGGGTGATATGCTTGCATTTGCTGGTGCGATTACAGTTGTAGGATACATTGTGGCTGGGCGAATTCTTCGTGAATGGATGCCCGTATTCGTCTATGCAGTACCCGTTACTCTAATCGGCGGAATTCTTCTAATTCCGTTTTCAATATTCATGGGCGAGGAAACTGCTGCATTAGGCTGGATTGAATCTGACTTACTTTCATGGTTCATCTTACTAGCATTCTTAGCGGGCATAGTCGGACACACAGGACTAAACGCATGTCTACGTTGGCTACCTCCACTAACGATATCATTTGCAGTAACACTAGAACCAATAATTGGAGCATTCATCGGATGGTTCTTCTTCAGTGAAGGAGTCCCAGGTAAGTGGACTTGGATTGGCGGATCGATTCTGATTCTAGGTATTCTGTTTGTGATTAAGGGAGGTGCAGAGCATGTCATGGATACTTCTGACGAATGATGATGGGATAGATGCAACTAGTTTGCAAATACTTGTAGATAGGTTACACGAGCGAGGTCACAAGTTGGTAGTATTCGCTCCGAGTGAAAACAATTCGGCTGTTAGTATGAAAATTTCACTTGGAATACCCTTGACTGTGGTCAACAGAAATGACCCGCGAGAAAATGTTCACCAGTATGCGATTGGCGGAACTCCCTGTGATTGTATAATCGCAGCATTAGATGGTGGTTTGAAGAAGTTACTTCCTGGTATCATTCCTAAGTTAGTTGTCAGTGGAATCAATCTTGGGCCAAACATGAGTCAAGATGCATACCATAGTGGAACTATGGCTGCAGCAAGAGAAGCCGGAATGTATGGAGTACCTGCAATAGCATCTTCCTGGTCTTCATTTGACCCAGAGGGCATGGATGTTTCTGTTGATGCAACTGTTGGCTTAGTAGAGGCTGCATTAGCAGTATTACCTGAATTACCTGCAAACCTCAACCGTCCTCATATCGACATCAACGAGCCCCACCTAACTAATTGGCCAAAGAATTCAGATCGTTTGTGGAGCGATGAGCCAATCAGCGCTTTGCGAAACGCATTTGCTGCAGGAGAGATGTTCCTAAACCTGAATGTACCACGTGGATGGGGTGGAAAATACAGTTCCACAAGATTGGGCATGAGGTGGTACAGGAATGCCATTACATTCTCAGATGATACTTCGACATTCAAACTAGGAGGTTCTAGCATTGATGTTGACGAAGTTGTGCGAGGAGATGTTGATGCTGATATGGAAGGTATGGCTAGTGTATCTTGCTTGCCTTCATGGCCTCAAACCCATCCTTTGGAGATGGATGTTGACTTGTTAGCATGGTCATTAGAGAACAGTCCTGAAGGACTTCCTATCTGGTTGCAATGATTACCACATAGATTCTCATATACTGAGAATCAAAAGGAAATACTAATTTACAAACCACTCGCTAAATGTAACATGCAGAAAACAATCAGAGTGACCTTCACGGCATTTATTATGCTGATGTTGAGTCTACAAGGTTGTTTGTCGCTATCGGATTCTAGCGATGATGATTCAGGAAATCAAGATTATTATGAGTTCGAAGACCACGACCCAGATACTTACAACTGCTTCATGCATAATGGATGG
>TARA_B110000444_G_scaffold193246_1_pt1 | contig 17385 bp, 14 predicted proteins | sample TARA_B110000444 | Tara Oceans TARA_B110000444 (sample SAMEA4398370) | marine metagenome | biome: Polar Biome; feature: [SRF] surface water layer (ENVO:00010504); material: water (ENVO:00002006), including particulate matter (ENVO:01000060) such as... | depth 5 m | reverse complement strand
AAGTATGAGTTGAACCACGCCCGTAAGGGTCCGTTTTTCCCTCGTATGCCTGACATGATTCTCAAGCGAGCAGTTCGTGGAATGCTACCTTACCAAAAGAAAAGCAGCGGTCGACGAGCACTACGCAATCTGCGTGTTGAAATCGGCTGTCCCGCTCACTTGTCTGGAGATCTACCAGAAGGTCACGAGAATGGTGATGACTCGAAGTTCCGCAAGGCACTTCCTGAGCGCTTCATCACTCTTGGTGATATCAGCGCCGACCTCGGCGCACCATCCCACCGTTGGACCGGAGGTGAGCAATGATGGCTCGTAAAAAGCAAAAATCTGTAGAATCATCGGGTAAGAGAAAGACTGCAGTTGCTCGAGCTTCACTCAAAGCCGGAAAAGGCCGAGTTCGTGTTAACAGTGCACCTATTGAAATCCTACAACCATCTCTTGCTCGCCGCAAGTCGATGGAACCACTCATTATTGCTGATGCAATGAACCGATTGAGCAAAGTCGACATCAACATCACCACTCTTGGTGGTGGAATTATGGGTCAAACTGATGCAATCAGAACTGCCATTGCACGTGGGCTTGTCCACTACAACGGCGGTGCAGAAGGCATTGATGAAGAACTCCGAGACGAATACCTTCGCTTCGACCGTAGCCTTTTGGTTAACGATCCACGACGCAAGGAAGCAAAGCACCAACTTGGACGCGGTGCTCGTCGCAAGAAGCAAAAGTCCTACCGATGAGGTGAGAATATGATTATACCAATACGATGTTTTAGTTGCGGGGCTGTGATTGCTCACAAGTGGGAAGAATTCGAACAATTGAAAGACGCTGGCGTTGAAGTTGCTGATGCACTCGACCAAATCGGCTTGATGCGATACTGTTGCCGCCGTATGTATGTGGGTCACATTGACCTCATCTACGAAACTGCGCCTTTCAGCACATCAATTCAATGAGATACCAACCTGGGCCCGTGGGTTAGCTTGGCCTATACTTGGCGGCTGGGGGCCGTCAGACCCCAGTTCAAATCTGGGCGGGCCCACCAATACCATTTCTGATTCAGTGTCCGAGAAACTGCTTTTTGATAGACGGGTAACCTTTGGTTTGATATGGGGCTTTGAAAAGTAGGCACCATGCGAACTACTCGGGCCCTGTTTTTGGTGACTCTTCTTCTGCTAACTCCGCTTTCCCTTATGGCTGCACCAGCCATGGCTGCTGACACATCTGTTAATGCAGATACAACATGGTCTGGCGACGTCGTGCTTACCGGTAATGTCACAGTAATGAATGGCTCAACACTCACTCTCTCTCCCGGAACGACCGTCGATGGAGGCGATGGGTATTGGATTCGCGTCGACGGAACACTCGATGCATCGAATGCGTATTTTTTCTCTTCCCAAGTGCCTCTAACCAGTGGATCTCATGGAGCTGGTCTTTGGACCGGAATTCATGTTGCGAACAAAGGGCATGCTGTTCTCAATGATGTCACTATTGAAAATGCCAAAACAGCACTCAAGGTAGAAGGGCAACTCTCGGCATTTAAGATAACGATCAAAGATTCGTATATCGGTATCAATGTCATGGGTTCAGCGGATATCAGCACACTTACAGCCGAACATATCGATTATGAAGTAATACGAAACTCCGGCCATCTCAATCTATCCTCAGGATCTTTCACCGATATCGCTGGAGGGATTTGGTCAACCGGAACAAGTATTGTTGATACAGTCACAATTTCTCAGGCAGGAACAGGCCTCCGTTCAACAAGCGGGACCCTTTCAGCAGTTGGCATTGGTTTCATTGACACAACCGTTGCTATTGCCAGTCAACGAGGTGCATCGACAACTGTTCAAAGTAGTACTGCAGACAATGTGGCTTTGTTTATTGATGCAGCAGATAGTGATGATTTATCCGTCTCTTCAGCCGCAGTTTCAGGGCATCGTCTCTTGCTTGCTAATGGTGCTACAGATTTCACAATAGAAGATATTGCCTTTGAAGGGCATCTTTCTGATTCACTTGCAGTGGTTGACCAAAGATGCGTAGGCACGTGCACCTGGAATGATCTCGACATCTCAAATACGAGCAATGGAATTGTTCTCTCAGGGCAAGGCAATCACTCCTTTTCCAGTTTGAACCTTTCAGTGACTGACCGTGGAATCGAAGGGACAGGTGCTGGACACCTGCATCTGAATCACGTCAACGTTACCGCTGGAACCACAGGTATCGAAATGCGAGACCCAAGCAGTACCTTTGATCATGTATCCGTCGTAATGACATCTGTAACGCCGACAGCTCTTGACATCCTCGACGGCATACACCATTGGTCGTCAGTTTCTGCTTCAAAATCGTATTCTGCTACCGATGTGGATTCAATTGGTTTGACTGCTTGGTATGCTAGTATTGAATCAACCACATTGACATTGCTTCATTTCGGTAACGGAATAGTGGCCGATCATGCTACACTTTCTGGTAATTCATATTCTGTCCAAGACGGGAAAGGAGCGGGCATTGATTTACAACACAGTTCCTTGACTGTTGACTCACTTTCCACTCGTGCCTATCCCGAGGGTGTCTCTCTTACCAAAACCTCTCAACTCCACGTCTCTGATTGGACTGCTGCTACACACACGACTCCACTCTCTATCAGCACGCAATCGACCGCAACAATTCGAAATTTCCAACCCCAAAACACCCAACCTTCCTCTTCGGACGCCTTAGGTGATGGAACGCTCATCTACGGTGGTTCGACAACTGCAAACATTGCAGTCTCCTCCGCATCTTACCTTGAAGAAACACCCGTCACATTCACTGATTTGGCAGGAAATCCAGTAGAAGCATCTATTTCTGTTCACGGCTTTTCTTTACAGAGTGACGCGAACGGAGGTGCTAGCCTCCCTCTTTTGAGCAGTGGCTCCTCAGTCGATGTAACTCTTGCTGGCGCTGGAGTACGCGTTGTTCTTTACGGCGCCCAAATTGGACAATCAGTCCAAGTTCCAGTGATTCCTCAAGGCGACTGGACCATCTCGACGGGACAATTTGTATTCCTTGGTCCACGGCCGGATGGCTCACCCCATTCAATGACTGGCGACCTCACCCTGTCTACAGGTAGTGGCTTGGAATTATCAGAAACATCACTTGTTCTTCCTGCAGGAGGGACAGTTGATGTTCAAGGTTCAGGAGAACTTACTGGCAGCGCCTCTTCACTCATCTCGGACAGCGTGTCAATGGGTATTGATTCCGTATTAACACAATCAGATGGCGGCCAAGGGCTCACAATTGATGCGAACCTTACTTGGGTTTGCCAATCGACTCGTAGCGTCACGAATGTGGATATTCTCGGTTCTCTTCTTCTTCAACCTGGATGCTCCGTCGAGATGCTTGAAGGTGGTGTCGAAGGTTCAGTTACGGCTCTTACCAGTGCAGAATTAACCATTCTTTCTTCTCTCCAACTGGCCGTCCTCGACAAAGGTGAACCCGTTCAAGGCGCCCTCATTTCTATTGATGGATCTGTTACGACAACCGACCTTAACGGCGAGGTTTCTACCACTGCCACAGCACGTTATGTGAACGATAATTCTCAAACCGTTGGAGGTATCAAGAACATCAATCTTCAAATCGGTTCGTTCATGGATTTCGTAACATGGGATTCTTCTACTTCCTTTGAATACACGTTCATGGCTTCAACAATCTCTCCAGGTTCTCTTTCAAGTTGGCTTGTTTTGGAGGCCCAATGGAGTCCGTATTTCCTTGACGGAGATTTATCTGTAGAAGCCCTTGGTACACTCACGATTGATGACGGCGTCTCACTCCGTATCTCTGAAGGAGGTAAAATCAGCGTCGATGGCAGAATCGATATTGGCGCAGCAACACTCTCCTCGACAGGCCTTGGTGCACGGTGGGGCGGTTTTGTGATGGGTGCTACGAGTTCGACCATTGATTTGTCACAGACAACAATTGTCGAAGCTTCACCGGCATTGAACATCGAAAGTGAAGGCACCTTCGTGGGGGATGGAGTCACGATGGCTCGTTCATCCGGAGCAGATCCTTTGATACTCATCAGTTCGAACAGTAATGCAAATATTACGTTGAAAAATTCACAGATGTATGATGCAGGGAACGGTTGTATCAAGGCATTCCCTTCTTCCAGCCAATTGACATTATCGAGTGTTACGCTCAAGTCATGTAATGGAATTGGAGTATGGGCGCGTCAAATTAATCTTGATTTCGACACGATTACTCTTGCCGATAATGTCTCGACAGGGTTTGATTTTACTGCTGTTACCGGTTCAATCACCAATATCGATGCGACAATGTTCAATGGCGATGGAACTGTTTTGGCACTGGATTCAATCGATGATGGATTCACAGTATCTCATCTGAACGGTAGTGTTGGCTTGGTGGCCGGTATTACCGGAGTGAACAGCCGAAATATTCAGATGAGCCACATTCAACTTACGGGTTCGCCAGGTCTTGATTTCGACAATTCAGCAGGTTTACTTCACGATGTCATCTTGAACGGCCCTGGTTCTGGCACTGCGTTCATCAACCATCATGGTCGAACATCAGATTCTTTGGTCGTTGAAGACCTCGTCGCCTTCTCTTATTCAGTGGGTGTGGATTTACATTCAGATGAAAACGACGGCACTCTCGCCCCGTTCATTCTTCGAAATCCCGATATTATCGCCTCAACTGTGCTTTCATCTGAAAATTATCCCGCTCGACTTGAAGGTGGAGTGACCTATGGGGGGATTTCTGCATCGGGTGATATCACAATTGATCTTATCGATACGACCAATGAGAACCCATCGATGTATGATGGTGCTGAGTTGCGAACTTGGGCGACCTTTACGCTGAATGCAAAATTGAATGGAGTCTTGACAAATGTTGACTTTTCAATAGATACTTTGGGACTGGAACCAGCCTTTACAGCCTCTGTTTCTGGGATCTCACCTTTGATCGAGGTCCCACTTTCCTATACAGGAAACGGTACCAGCTCCCAACTCTCTTCGATTTCAATTCAAACCCAAGCAACAGGCTTACCCGATGTAATGGAATGGTGGAATGACTCTTCCCTCAGACTCATCGAAATCACATTGGTTGCAAACAACCCACCAACTGTCGAGATTACAAAGCCGTATTCTGGGGAACGCGTTATGGAGTCTGTCCATCTTTTGGCAGCAGCGGATTATTCTGATGATTTGGATGCGGTTGCGGATTTAACTTTAGTTTGGATTATTACTGATTCTTCCGGTGTTGAAGTTATGCGTGGGCCAAATGAGCCCCAATACAACATCACTGATTTACAATATGGATTGTATGTCCTTGAGTTACGAGTGACCGACACACTCGGTGCAACTTCAAGTTCTGCCGTTGATTTCGAAGTTACTGAACTTGATAGTGATGAAGATTGGACCAACACATGCACCTTCACAATAGGCACAGGCGTTTGGTTCGATGGGACTAATGGGTATCCTTGTGGCCCAGATAGCGAAGACACGGATGATGATAACGACGGCCACCCCGATTCCAGGGATGCGTGGCCAGTTGATCCATGCGCTTGGCAAGATACAGACGGTGATGGCTTACCAAACACGGTTGTTTGTCCAGAAGGCAAGACCACGTATTTGACAGCAGATCAAGATGATGACGGAAACGGAGTGCTTGATATCTTGGAAGGCGATTCATCTTCTGAAAGTGGTGATTTTTCAACTGGAACTCTTTTACTCATTGTCTTGATAGTTGCCGCAGTCGCCTTGTTCATGACAAGGATGAACCGCGGTGGTGGCGAAATCGGCTCAATTGATGAGCGGCACCTTTGAGGCACTACTATGGCTGAACCATTGCTTTTATCTGCAAACACTGTTGCTGCTTCAGCAGTTTTTGTTTTGGGTCTTATCGTAGCATGGGATGCATATTGGCTCACCCGGCAGAGGACAGATATTCCTGAATTAGGAGAGTTGACAAACGGGGGCTTTGCTTGGAAGAGCGAAGGTCCACAAGAGGTCATCCGGCAGTGGGGCAACCTTGCCTCTATGGCTGCAATGATTGCTCTTCCATGGGCGCTTATTGGTGCATCCAATACCAGTTATTGGTATGCTGTTGTTTGGGATATTTTCTTATCGCTCCACATTATTTCACTTCTTGTTCCTAAGCGGTATGCAATTACTCGCACACATTTGTTTGCGGATGGCCAGCGTTACGATTGGAATCGATTACGCCTTGCTCGACGCCAACCAGGTCGTCGAATTATGTTGCTGCGTAAAGGCTGGGGTATCTTTGGTCCATTGCCAGTAGGCGGGGGTCAAAATGATCTTTCAACCGCCCGTACACGAATCACCCTCATACTTGATTCGGAGAACAATGGCTCGGGCAAAACAGTGAAACAATCCGAAGAAGAATAGCGTTATTCTCAATAAGTGTCTCGTTTAGCGGACATTATGGAATGGACCCGAAGCGGTGAAGATTTGTTTGTACGTATTGATTCAAATGAGGAAATACACTCGACCTTGCAAGCTCTCGCCGATGAAGTAGGATTCAATGCAGCAGCCATTACCAGCGGAATCGGGAGGACTCGCGACAACATATATGGTTACATGAATGAACAAGGTGTCTACCAACGACGCCATCTTGAATCGCCTTCAGAACTGGTGAGTTTATCAGGAAATATTGCTCGAACCCAAGACGGAAAAGCCTTCACTCACATCCATTGCTGCTGGTCGGATGACGACAATAATGTCCACGCTGGGCACATGTTTTCGTCAACAGTACATGTGGTCGGCGAACTTCATATCCGCATTCTATCTCATGCGATTATGACGCGTTGCCCGTTACCTGATGTTGAACTACTCGGGTTACAATTTTCGTGATGTTCATAGCCTGTGGCTGGGGTGCATAAACATGGCCGACGGTGAGCGTATTCAGCAACTGGCCGAAGCGGTACGATATCATCGAGAATTGTACTATAATCAGTCTTCTCCGGAGATAACGGATGCCCAATTCGATGCCCTTTGGGATGAATTGAAAACACTCGATCCGAGCAACGAAATACTGCATCAAGTGGGCCCAGAACCACTTCCAGGAACAGTCAAAGTTGAGCACATGTTCCCTATGCGCTCTCTTGACAAAGGAACAAGCGATGAAGACATCATCCACTTTCTCACACAGTCTACCTCAGGTGGCAAACGATATTTGGCGCAGCCCAAACTCGACGGCTCAGCCTTGTCGTTAGAATACGTCGCAGGTAATCTTCACAGAGCAGCAACCCGAGGAAGTGGTGAGCGTGGTGAAGACGTCACGTTGAATGCAAAACAAGTAGCAAACATCCCAACACGGCTCAATTTGCCTGTGGATTGTCACGTACGCGGAGAAGTAGTTATGCCACTTCGAGTTTTTCAAGAAAAGTACAAAGACATTTCTCCAAATCCGAGAAATCTTTGTTCAGGGGCTCTACGTCAAAAGCACGGAGATGGAAAAGCCGAGGCTTCTGATTTGGTCTTCTGCGCATACGATGTTAAGTTCCTCAAAGAGGCTCCACCGGCCCTTTATGACAGTGAATTACTCGATGTGCTGAAAAATAAAATTGGAATCGAACCGGCGCCTTGGCACGTTTTCGATTCGGAAAATATCTCACAAGAGATGATCGCATATACGAGCGAATGGAGTTTGAAGCGTTCGGAATATGAATTTGAGATTGACGGTATTGTCTTCAAACTGGACGACCTTCGACAACGTGAGGTTTTGGGTTCCACAGCACATCATCCAAGATGGGCATTGGCATGGAAATTCCCGCCCGAAGAAGCGACCTCAGTCTTGCTTGAGGTGAATTGGCAAACCGGGCGAACCGGTGTTGTCACTCCAGTTGCCCGAATTGCCCCTCAAATGGTTGGAGGCGTAACAGTTGAGCATACAACGCTGCACAATGTCGGAGAAGTTGAACGCCTGGATATTAAAATCGGAGACAAAGTTCTCATCGTTCGTCGGGGAGACGTCATTCCAAAGATTGAATCAGGCCTTGGTCCAGCAAAGCAAAGTGACCTTGATGGAAGGTACCACGCAGATGGAACTCCGTTTGAAGAGAAAATACCCACTTCCCTCGCAATTGAAACGCCTCCACAATGTCCTGCATGCCAAGGGCCACTCGAGGTCGATGGGGCATTCTTGCGGTGCCATGACTTGATGTGTGATGCTAGGACAAGCCGTTCTATTCTGTATTGGTGCAGAGCATTGGAGATGGACGGCATAGGTGAAAAATTAGTTGAACAACTTCTGGATCAAGAACTCATCACCTCGATTCCTGATTTATTCCGCCTCCAACAGGCGCAATTGGAAAACATGGAACGAATGGGTGAGAGATCTGCATTGAATGTTTTGAATGAACTCAGCAAAGTCAAAACCCTTCGTCTTGGCAAATTTTTACACGCACTCGGGCTTCCAGGTATCGGTCCAGAACTCGCAACATCTGTAGCCCAGCACAGTGGGGATTTCCCTTCACTCTTACAGTGGGTCGAAGATGCATTTGCTTCTCAAGAAGATGAAAATTTCGGGCCCCTTGTTGATGAAAAAGGCAAACAACATTCGGAAAATCAAGCGATACGTTCGTTGTGCGAGGTCGAAGGAATAGGCAGTAAGGTTGCAGTCCAAGTGCGAGACGGACTCTCCAAAAGAAAGGACATGCTTCTCGACCTCGCTACACACATTACCATTCTTGATGAGCCCAAAGCAGCTTCTGGTGGCCCCCTTGAGGGTATGTCCTTCTGCTTAACTGGAACACTTCAACGACCTCGTAAGGAAGTTCAACAGTCAATCAAAGCAGCTGGTGGAAAGGTGGTCGGAAGCGTATCTTCACAACTTAGCGTTCTTCTTGCTGGAGAAAAAGCAGGCTCTAAATTAGCCAAAGCAGAATCACTCGGGGTAGAAGTTTGGTCAGAACAAGAACTCGAACAAGCCATTGAGCAATCGGTTTCGACTTCGCCCCAAGAAGTGCCTCATCAAGCCGAAAAGAAGGGAGGGCAACCCTCTCTTTTCGATTTCAAGTGACTCATTCATTCGCAAAGTACTCTTCATTAACCGTCACCAAATACAAAAAATGGGGGATGAAATTGACAGCAATGACCCCCCAACAATTCATTGACTGTATTCTTGAATTCTCTGAGTTTGGCTCATCAACACACCTTGAACCGTTTGAATGGGAAGTTGACGGCAAAAAAGGAACGACGATGAAGGCGACCAATGAATATTGGACAAGTCGTCAACGTCAAGCACATTCTCTTCATGAAATTTCATATCGTGCTTGTTACAAACCCCAACTACCACGATTTTTCATCGACCGTTTATCCAATCCAGGTGATGCTGTTTATGACCCCTTCATGGGCCGAGGAACAACACAACTTGAGGCGTTCTTGCTTGGAAGAAAACCACTTGGCAACGACATTAACCCACTGAGTAAAGTTCTCCTTTCTCCACGCCTTTCACCTCCGAGTATTGCAGATGTTGAACAGCGCTTGGATGAAATCGATTTGAGTAAATCCAAAGAAAACAACTCTGAACTTCTCGCATTTTATCATGCTGATACACTGAAAGAAATCATAGCACTGAAAGAATATTTTCTCAAGAGAGAGCGCCAAGGAAAATTAGATTCTGTTGATGCATGGATTCGAATGGTCGCTATCAATCGATTATCTGGCCATTCTCCAGGTTTCTTTTCAGTGTATACTCTTCCTCCCAATCAGGCAGTGAGCGTAAAGCGCCAATTGAAAATAAATGAAACACGAGAACAGATTCCCGAATACAAGGACATACGCCCTCGAATCATCAAGAAATCAAAGAGTCTCCTCAAAGATTGGAACGGTGCACGCCTCAATGAATTCACACACGATCTGACCTCACAACTCACCAATTCGAATGCTGAGAGTAATTCAGAAATAGAATCTTCATCAGCCCAACTTGTCGTAACATCTCCGCCCTTTTTGGATGTCGTGAACTATCAAGCCGACAATTGGTTGCGGTGCTGGTTCATTGGTATTGACTCTTCTAAAATCAATATCAGCCAATTCAAAAAGATTGCAGACTGGGAGAGTACAATGACTGCAGTTCTCCTCGATCTCAAGCGAATAGTCAAGGGGAATGGCTACATTGCGTTTGAAGTGGGGGAAGTGAGAAACGGAACGGTCTTACTCGAAGAGAATGTGATTCGATGCGGCGTTCAAGCCGGTTTAGAACCCGTCATCATTCTCATTAATGCTCAGGAATTTACGAAAACTGCGAATGCTTGGGGTGTCGACAACAAGACAAAAGGTACGAACACAAATCGTATCGTCGTCTTTCGGAACGTTGCCTGAATTAAACATCATCAATGAGGTTCAAGAATTTACTCTTCGAAACTTTACTGGAAATCCCAAGGACCCCTTCATTCCACCAGTTTTCGACAATATTAGATTCAATAATCCAGTAAGGCATTTCGGGAAATTGGGTGACATCCGTAACAAAATACCCATCTATGTTTTCGAGTTTATCTAGAAATCCACCTTCTTCGAAACTTCTTCCTGCTCCAACCATGTATGAAGGGCAGAAATAGATTCCACCTCGAGTTAGACTTCGTACCTCCCAATAACCTCCTTCACTATCGATAAGGTCGAAACCGGCTCCTTCGCTCGGCGCTAATTCCGAACCAGGCATTGCTTTAACAGCTCTTCTTTCAATGAGAAACGACACTCTTCGTCCATCGGTGAAATATGTTTGAACATCGTCCACCGAGATTTCTAATGCATCTGCAATAGCCTTCACATCAAACGTTAACCATCCTGAAGGTCCCATGCAAAGTCAAACTTTCTTCCCTTATATAACCGTTTTTTGGTAAGAATTGAAGCATTGTCTAATCACTTTACCAAGCCTTTGATAACTACTCGTGCGGTGGTGCAAGTATGAATCGAAAGCCTTTGGTCGTAATCTTGGTTCTCCTCGTGCTGCTTGGCAGTTCACCCTTGACTCAAGGTAACTCATCAGGAGTATACAACCAGAGTTCAGGTTGTGGCTGCCATTCTCAATCCGGCACACCAGCCGCAACGGTCACCATGACAGGCCAGCCCACTCAATACACCGCGGGAGCAACCTCTACTCTCAGCATCTCAGTGAGCAATGGAATTAGTGGAAATAACGGCGGCTTTAGCCTTGAAGTTGACAAAGGCACGCTTTCTTCTGGAATTGGTTTTGCCGTTAATGTGAACAGTGCGCAAAACAGTGCCACCCATTCAATTACTGGTAGCAGTCAACGCTCCTGGAGTGTTGATTGGATCGCACCATCGACGGGGTCTGGTATTGCTACTCTTTCACTTGCAGGTTTGACGGCGAATGGTAACGGTGGAAATACCGGCGACCGTTGGGCCACACTCTCCTATCAGATTCCTGAGGCAGGTGCAGCCCCAAATAACGCCCCTGATGTATCGAATGTATTGCTTGGGCCGACTGGAGCCACGACCACATCAACACTCTCGCTCAGTTACACCTACTCTGATCAAGAAAACGATCCAGAATCAGGAACTCAAATTCAATGGTTCAAAGACAACATCGAACAAACCAGCCTCCAAGGCCTTACCGTTTCTCCATCTGCAACTTCTAAAGGCCAAGAGTGGAAAGCCACAGTTACGCCCTCTGATGGCTCCGATTCTGGCACTCCTATGACGAGTAACATCCTCACCATTGCGAACTCAATTCCCTCCTTAACGACTCCAGAAATACAACCGACTTCGCCAACAGCCGATGATGATTTATCGTTCTCGAGCACAACCAATGATGATGATACAGATCCAGTTCATTTCGATACTCGTTGGTTCTTAGATGGTGTTCTCGTAACGGAATTGAACGATATGGAAACACTTCCATCCTACGTTACCAGAGACGGAGATTCATGGCAAGTCGAAGTCCGAGCAAATGACAGCGAAGATGTCTCGCAGTGGCTCTCTTCCTCCTCAGTTATGCTTGGTGGTGGAGTGACAAACTCCGCACCTACAGCGTCTGCAATTGTCTTGAGTTCAACAACTGCGGTAACTTCCGACGACCTAACATTAACTTACACCTACAACGATGGAGATGGAGATGCTGAAGCGGATATGGAAATTACATGGTATCTCAACAATGCACCTTTTGCATATGCAGAAAACAGCATGACTCTTCCTTCAACTTTCACTGAGAAAAGCCAATCGTGGTCCGCCATGGTCCGAGTCAATGACGGCACTGAATGGTCGACTTGGTATTCGAGTAACACCGTTCAAGTTCAAAACTCCGTGCCAATAACGGAATCAATAGCCTTGAGCCATTCAGAGGCAACAACTACCGAATCCATCTCAGTTGAATTTACGATGACTGACCTTGACGGTGATGCAGAATCAAATTCCGAAATCTCATGGTGGCGCAATGGCATCAAGAAGAGTTCTCTTTCTGGATTAACGACGCTTCCCGCTTCTTCAACCCTCAAGGGAGAGGTATGGACTGTTATGGTCGCAGCTGGCGATGGAACAGACGTCAGTATTGAATCCTTGACGGCCAATGTAACCATCATCAATACCGTTCCTACTGCAACTCTTGAGATATCGTCAAATGTAACTGCAATGGGTCCTTTGAATCTCGTTATCTCCACTCAAGATGCTGATGAAGACGTGGTTGAAACGAACATCACATGGTATCGTAATGGCTTCTTAGAGGGTTCTCTGACTGGAGAACTCACGGTGCCTACACAATTGCTCGGACCTGGACAGGCATGGGCCGCACATATCACTCCAACAGACAGCGAACCGGCAAATGGATTGACCGTCATTGCATCAACTACAATACTCAATATTGAACCAGTTGCTCAAATTGACATTCTCACTGAAACGATCTGGCTTGGAGAATGGACTGTTTTCAGTGCATCACAATCTGAAGACTTGGATGGAAGAATCGTAGAAGCGTCATGGTCATGGATTGATACCGATGGGACGATAGGTTCTGATACAGGTTTTGAAATTCAAATGATTCCACTCGCAAATACGGTGATGACCCTTTTGGTCGTCGATGAGATGGGTGCAACTGCCACAGCAAATGTCCAAGTCGCCACAACTCAAGGACCAGTAATTTCAGACTTTTCTATTGAAATTGACGGTAATTCAGTCGAATTAGAATGGTCATGGAATGGGCCGAATGCCACCTTTTCCATCTTACGCAATGGAGTTTCAGTTGGAGTCACCACTTCTCAAGAGTTTACCGACATCCCTCTGTTTGCAGGTGAAAACTCCTACAGTATCCAGCCTTTGATTGATGAAATGCCCCTTGTTGCAGGAACTTCACCGCCTCAAACAATCTTGCTTGAACCTGCATCAGCAGTAGCGCCAGGGCCCTCTTCTCTCGGTGGACTCGTCTCTGGCATCATCTTCCTGTTGATTGGGCTCGGCGTCTGCGGGTTTGCATTCATGGACCGGAGGGATTGATTTGCAGGTAAAGTCTCGAATTCATACCGTTCTGATTCTCTCGCTGTTGTTGTTCTGCTCTGCCTTTGGTGCAGCAGAGCCCGGAGGTAACGGTGATTCAATCCGAGATATGCAGTGTGGTGGGGCATGCCACGGAGATGCTTCAATCAATGAATCTTCGAGTGCTCTCCTTTCTCTTTCCTCTCCCGATACAATCTACCAAGGAATACCTACGACCATCACGCTCACTGCAACAAACCTTGAGACAAGTTCAACACGATTAATTGGCTTGTTTTTGTTAACCGATATGACGGGTCATTCTGATACTCCTCAAGATGCAGGCTGGGAAATTCTTTCCGATTCAAACGGAGGCACAGCCAACTACATTGAACTCACCCTTTCTCCTGGCCAAAACGAAACCAGCATTTCGTGGGTACTTCGCTCATCCTCACTCGACCCTTCCACGTTCTACGCCGCCATTCACCACGGGGGCGGCTCATCTTCCCCTTTCTTTGGAAGTTCAGCAGACGGATTGGAGGTAACCCCTGAGCCGGTTCCAGAAAATCTACCACGTCTTGCTGCTGATTTCATCCCGCCGACAAAACGCATTCTTGATATGCCTACAGAATTAACCGTTCTTACGGAGTATACTGAATCAATACAATTTGAATGGAAAACGGAAAACGGCCTTGTTCAAACTTCAGAAATCAATTCTTCGGGCGAGGGTAGCTGGGTTGCATCTCTCCCCGCAGCCTTACAACCAACGACCATTCAATGGCGCGTTACTCTTCAGGGCGAAGGGCCCGACCAAACAACGCCGTGGTTCACCTTGGCTGCTGAGCAAGCAGGCTGGGAAATTTCAGAGAATGCAGTTTATCTCCAAGCCTTTGCTTTACTTTTCATGACTGCGGGCCTAGTCATCTTGTTACAAACTCGCTTCTCTTCCTCCCGTACAATTTCCAAGTATGATCAAACTCCGACCGTCATTGAAGCGCTTGAGACAGCATCTTCTCCAGTTGTTCTGCCAGTTGAATCTACAGAATCATCATTGGCACCTCTTCCCGAAGGCGGTTTGCCAAATGGTTGGACTGAACAGCAGTGGGAATGGTATGGCCATGATTACCTTGCAGGGAAATACGGAGGTGGGGCAGAATGACTTCCTCTGAAACATTCCATGTCGTTACGACTGAATTAGTCGTCGGTGCTTTCTCAGTTGCTGGTTTGAGTTTTACCCTTTGTCTTCTTGTTCATTTTGGAGTATTGAAGCAACCTTCGTGGAAGACAATGTTGGACAATGTTGCGCACTTCACGCTTGCTTTCGGTCTCGCAGCAACCCCATTTGCAATTCTGAGTGGTCTTTCTTCATCACCTGGGGAGGGAATGAACAGCCCCATTCTTGTTAACAAAATGTTCCTCTCTATGACAGGGTTTGGTTTTGCTCTTGGCTGTTTAATCGGGCGTTTGCGACTCGGGAACAAGGTTTGGTCCAATACGAAATCGACTGCTGTTCACGCTTCTGCCGGTCTTGCTGCATGTGGGTCGATGCTCCTAACTGCATCAGCAGGTGGTACGTTTACTCGTGGCGAATCTTTGCTTGATCTCTTCAATCTACCTTACGAACACGTCTTGTTATTCCCAGTTTTTGTGAGTCTTACAGCGCTCCTGTTAGGCACAGCAATGTTGGCCATAGGTTGGCGTAGAATGAAATCAATTTCATCCATACATTGAGTTACTCGTTGTGACATCTTGAGCATCTTCTGCTCCTTCCATCATTGATTTGATTTGATTTTCAAGCAACTCAGCCTCTTCAAGTAGAGGTTGATGGGGCAATTCGATAGTTGGTAGCAACTTGTTCAATGCTTCAATCAATGTTGCAGCAGCTCGAGCATCAGGCCAACGAGGGTCAGCTTCGACCATGATGGACATGAGGTCTAGGCCACGTCGCCGTGCTTCGCTCAAAATCGCTGCATTGATTCCTTTGATGACGCCTTGGTTGAGAAGGGTAATATCCATTGATTTGAGCATTTCACGCACCTTCTCGTTTGCTCCGATTCCAACAACATCAATGCCTTCAGTATCTTCATATTCGACGGTCGGTTCTGCACCGTTGAGGTTGCCTTTCATGCCCTGCTTGGCAAAAGCATCGATGACAACGCCGTGAACTATTTTGTTTTCACGAGACCATTCAAACATAGCCCACACAATATCATTGACCAGAGGTTCAGGGATGACCAGTTCACTCATCAAGAGAATTACTTGGTCACAGCCTTCAATGGTGCATTGTGGCTTACCTGCATAAGCTCTGATTACGGGCAAAGGCTCGCCATCTTGAACTAAAGTAATGACCGGTAGGCGTGGGTCAACAACAGCGCCGACAAACTCCAAATCCAGGTGGTCAATCAAAAAATGAGCAACAACACTCGAGACCATTCCAATACTCGGAAAGCATGCAACAACCATTGCATTTTCAGTTTCAATCTTGGTGTTTAAGCGGACACTTGGGCGTTCCATGCTACCGTGCTGTTGCTCTTAGGTTTCAACACTTTGCCTCACATGTAATCATCGGTGGTTTCATGTTTGTTGAATGAAAGCGGCAAGCATGGCGGAGCAGTCAACACCAGCACCTCGCCCCCACATGCTTTCTCCATCGGCTTGGAATCGTTATGAGACCTGTCCGAGAATGTATTGGTTAAGTCGCCAAGGCTTGCCGCGTAAAGCGGGCATGGCTGCTTCCCTTGGTACTGCTGTTCACGCATCGGTTGAAGATCTTCTCCTTCACGATATTTCTCACATTAAAGATGCAGAAAGTGGCTGGTTACCCGCCCATGCCGAACGAGTACTCAAGGCCCGTTGGGAGGAAGAAAAAGCGATTTTCGAAGCAACACCCCGCCGTCCACAATGGAAAGAAGACAAGTGGAAAGATGCAGTGAGGAACCAGCGAGGGGCAGTCATGATGTTACTGGACCACGTCGGTGTTCGAAGTTTGGAACAAGAGAGAATTACCGGCGCTCTTTGGCGCCGAATTCAAAAACTCGCCATAGCCGTTGAAGGCGAACTGAAAACAGCTGATGGACGCCTTATGGGGAGATTGGATTTACTCATGGGTGATGTCAATGACGAAGGCGAGTTGGTTGGCTGGCTCGTTGCAGATCTCAAAACAGGGCGAACGCCAGAAGGAGAATTGAAGACAGATGTCAATCGTCAACTGCGAATGTATCGTGATATTCTTCTGGCCAATAACCCCAATGCACCTACGGTTCGAACGGAAGGGTGGTACACTCAAAACGCTTCAAAGTGGGCAGCACACGGTGAGAGTGTCCTCGAAGATGCCTATGCTGCATGGCAGAAGACAGTACCATCGCCCTTGCCAATGGAGCCAACTATTGGCGAGTCATCATGTGGCGGATTTTGCGATTGGAAAGCATGGTGTCCTCACTGGTGGAACTGGAGGAACGACAACGGGACTCTTCACAAAGGAGATTTCTCTGATGCCGTTGTTTTATTGCAAGATTACGATTCAAACACCGGTTCAGCAGTGCTTGAACTCTGTGAGCCCGCAGATGCAAACGGTCGAGCCATGCCAACAGGTTCGCGTCAATCCGCACGTTTTGATAATCGAGGAAAAGAGGCGCTGGACGAGGTATTGGCTACAGGTCATCAAGGGCCGATTTATCTGGGTTCAATTATGACGCAGGCGCGTTCTTGGAGAATTGGACATTGGTGTGATGTCTTACCGTGGAACCCCCTCCCAGACGGTGTCGAGTATCATAGGGAATATTGAGCGTGGTAAAATGCTAGAATTCTTGATTAATTTATTCCTGGTGTTATTTATAATTGCAGTCTTCGTAGGAATAATGGTCTTTCTTCTCCATTATTCGCGAAAAAAGCACATGGCATTTTTGAAAAGGTGGGAAGCCCTTGCCCCTCAAGTCGAATTTCAATTCGAAATGAGAAA
>TARA_B110000444_G_scaffold42420_1_pt1 | contig 17461 bp, 16 predicted proteins | sample TARA_B110000444 | Tara Oceans TARA_B110000444 (sample SAMEA4398370) | marine metagenome | biome: Polar Biome; feature: [SRF] surface water layer (ENVO:00010504); material: water (ENVO:00002006), including particulate matter (ENVO:01000060) such as... | depth 5 m | reverse complement strand
TTCCAGTATTGCTGGAAGAATCTATTGGTTTTCTAGTTGATAATAAAGTCGGTTCTTATTTAGACTGCACTTTTGGTCGAGGCGGCCACAGTAAATCTATCTTAAATAAGCTTTTATCAGAAGGAAAACTTACAGCTTTTGATAAAGATCCAGATGCTATTAAATTTGCAGAAACACACATAAAAGATCCAAGATTTAATATTATTTATAATTCATTTAATCAAATAGATACAATTTTTGAGGAAGGTTCACTTGATGGAATTCTATTTGATTTAGGAACTTGTTCTACTCATTTTGATGATAAATCTAGAGGTTTTAGCTTCAGAGATGATGGCCCATTGGATATGCGATTTAATTACAATACAGGAAGACCTCTTTCTAAATGGATTAACATAGCAGACGAAAAAGAAATCATTAATGTGCTCTATAAATATGGTCAAGAAAAAAATGCTAGAGCAATTGCAAAAGCTATTTGTGTGAATAGAAAGGATGCAGATATAGAGACAACATCTCAATTAGCAAATATCATTAAATCCGTTTCTTCAAAAAAATATTCTAAAATTCATCCAGCAACAAAATCTTTTCAAGCTTTTAGAATTTTTATTAATGACGAGCTTAATGAATTAGATGAAGCTTTAAATAAGTCGAAAAAACTAATAAAAACTGGAGGTAAAATAGTTGTTATATCTTTTCACTCTCTCGAAGATTCAATCGTTAAGAACACATTTAAGACTCAAGTAGAAGACATTCCAAGAGAAATTCCAATCAACCCAATAGTCATAAAAGAATTTGATTGTATTGCAAGAAAAATTAGACCAAGTGACTTTGAAGTTAACAAAAATAAACGCTCTAGAAGTGCAATCATGCGAGTCTTTAAAAAACTTCCATGAAATTAAATTTTGCCTTATTACTTTTTGCTCAGTTAGCTTTAATAATTTTTCTTTCTATTGAACAAATAAAAGTTAGATGGGAAATAGGTCTTCTATATGGAAATCAAGATCGTATAAATACAGAGTATCAAAACCTTAAAGAAGAAGAGCATAAACTCAAAACTGAGGCTTACTTTTTAAATTCTCCAGCAAGAGTAGAGCAGATAGCAAGAAAGAATTTAACTATGCAAAAAGTAAAACCTACAGTTGTAAAAATAAAACAATGGACAGATGAAGAAATTAAATTATTTTAACTGGCGTTTTTTTATTATATTAATTTTTCTAATAGCCTCTGTCTGCGCAATTTCTGTGAGAGTAATTTTTTTACAAATCGATAAAGAAAATTTTTTAAAAGATTGGGGGCAGAATCAGCATATTGCATATAGAAAAACTCTTCCTATCAGAGGAACTATTTATGATCGAAATCAAATACCCCTTGCGATATCATTAACTCATTACGACATTTATGCTCTAAAAAATTTTTCTGCTAATGATTATTCTATTTTAGATAATTTAATTGAACTAAAGCCATCCTTTGATGACATTAAGTCTCAAAATAGAAAGATGCTAATTTATAAAAGTTTATCTTTAAAAGAAATAAATTTTATAAAAACTTCTTCAATAAAGAATTTTGAAATTGAGGTTAGGTTTTCAAGACATTATCCGCTTGGAGATCAAATAGCTCCTCTAATTGGATTTTCTGGCAAAGATAACTATGGCCTAGAAGGTATCGAAAAAAGTTATAACTCCTTCTTGTCTGGAATTGATGGTAAGCAAAAGTATTATAAAAATAGAAAAGGAGAAATTATCTCTAAGGCTATTAGCATTGAAGCAAAAGAGGACGGTAAAGATCTTCATTTAACAATTGATAGCAACATACAATTTTTTACATATAAGAAATTGGTGGAAGCTGTTAAAAATAGTCAAGCAAAAAGTGGCACAGCGATTGTTTTAGATAATTCAACCGGCGAAATTTTAGCAATGGCCAGCTTCCCTTCATACAATCCCAATAATTCTAATAGAAAAAGTCAAAAAAACAGAGCTTTGCTTGATACCTTCGAGCCGGGATCTGTTCTTAAACCTATTGCTATGGCTAAAGCTTTTGATATAGGTTTGATTGATATAGATGATACTCTGGATACCTCGCCTGGTTATATTTCTTTAAATAATTATTCTATAAGTGATTATAAAAATCACGGTCTTCTAAAGGCATATGAAGTTATAACTAATTCAAGCCAGGTTGGCGCTTCAAAAATTGCTTTAATGCTAGGTGCAGATAATATTATTTCAACCTACAAAAATTTTGGATTTAGCAAGCCTATTAACTTAAATTTTCCCTCAGCTTCATTTGGAACTATTAATACTAGAAATAATATGTCTGATATTGAAATAGCTAACTTAGGTTTTGGTTATGGTATGGAGGCAAGCCCATATCAAATCGCCTCTGCTTATTCCGTCTTTGCGAATAATGGCATTTATAAAGAATTTACCATAGTTATGAATGACGAATATAAATATGAAGAACAAATTATTTCTGCAGAATCAGCAAATAAAATTCTATTTGCTTTGCATGATGTTGTAGAGAATGGTTCTGGAAAAAATGCAAGAGTATCAGGTTTTAATGTAGGAGGAAAAACAGGAACATCTCATAAAAGTTCGAAAGATGGTGGGTATGAGAAAAGTATTTATACTGCATCTTTTGTAGGCATAGCTCCCTTAGAAACAAAAGATCTTACTATTTTTGTTTCTATTTACCAGCCTGGTTTAAATGCTTATAAAGGTGGTGAAATTGCTGCACCTTTATTTGCTGAAATAGCTTCTGATACATTAAGTTATTTAGGATATTTTGAAAGTGAATAAGCTAGAAGAAATACTTGGTATATCTTTTCCGCCTGGAATAGAAATTTCTAGCGCAACCAATTCTACCCAGAAGATTAGAAAAAATTCTATATTTTTTGCTTTGCCTGGCTCACAAAACCATGGAAGTGTATATATAGAAAAAGCATTAGAATTAGGAGCATCAATAGTAGTTCATAATGATTCTTCATATAGATCAGATCAAAATAATATTTTTTATATTCAAGACTTGCAAGAGCAAGAAGATGCCACTAAAAATACAAAAGTATATTATTTTTTAAAAGCATTCTTTAAAATTGATCCCTCAAAATTTCTGATTCATACCTTTACAGGTACTAATGGTAAAACATCAACAGCTCATCTTTGCCATCAACTTATACTTAATGCAGGAGATAATTCCCTTTATATTGGTACTTTGGGAGCTCAGTATAATAATGAAGAAGTAAATACTTCTCTTTACAGTAAAACAACTCCTGATATATTTGAATTCTATGAAATTCTGAAGAATTATGATCTAAAGTCTGCAAATATTTGTATTGAAATTTCTTCTCATGCACTTGATCAAAAAAGACTATTTGATCTTACATCAGTTCATTCTGCATCACTTTTAAATATTGGAAGAGATCATCTGGATTATCACTCAAACATAGAAGAGTATGCTCAAACAAAGTTTAAAATATTTAATAACATAAGCTCATTAAGGCTAATTAATGAAGATTTAATATCTACCAAGGATCATTACCCTCAAATTTACTCTGTAAGCAATAAAAACAAATTGTCAGATATTTATTATGAGATTATTGAATCCAGCATAAAAATAACTACTTTTTCAATAACTATAAATAATGCATCATTAGTTTATTTATCAGATAACAGTCTTAAAAGTTGCAAATATAATTTTTCATGTAGTTTATTTCCAGAATTTAATATTAATAATCTTGTGTTTGCAATTTCAGTAATAGGATTTAATAATTTCTTAGAAGATGATTTTAACGATGTGTCTTTTTTAAAACTTCCCAAAGGAAGAACTGAACTTATTCCTAATATTGATTCAAATATTATTATTGATTATGCACATAATCCAGATGGATTTAAGTTTCTGCTGTCATCAATTAATAATTATTTTAATAATTTAATTATTGTTTTTGGATGTGGCGGAGATAGAGATAAATTAAAAAGACCAGAGATGTTAAGCATAGCTATAGAATATGGAGTAAAAATTATTTTTACATCTGATAACTCAAGAAGTGAAGCCTTCGAAAATATTTTTGCTGACGCATCAATAGGAAATATTATCAAAGATGTAATTCTAATAGAGGATAGAAGAGAAGCAATTATTCATGGAAATGGATTAATGGGTGATAATGATTGCATGGTTATTTTAGGAAAAGGGCATGAAGAAACCCAGGATATTGGCGGGAAGATATCTTATTTTAGTGACCATGAGGTAGTAAATGAAATTTATAAGTAACTCAAATTATCTAGCTAAATATCTTGATTTATCATTAAAGAAAAATATAGACATTAAGAATATTTCTATTGACACAAGAACCTTAAAAAAAGGAAGTTTGTTTATAGCTATAAAAGGCGATAATTTTAATGGAAACGACTATATTGATGAAGCTCTTAAAAAAGGAGCATCTTTAGTTATAACTGACAATATAAAATTTAAAAATTCACAAGATAAACACTTAATTTATGTAGCCAATTCTATAGCAGCTCTAAAAAAGATATCAAAAAACATTTTAAAGACATACACGGGCAATGTTATTGGAATTACAGGAAGCAATGGAAAAACAACAACAACTAAAATACTATCTAATGCCCTAAAAAAGAGCTCATCTACTCATAAAAACTTTAATAATGAGATCGGAATGCCACTGAGCATAATGCTTGGAAATATAAACTCAAAAAATTTAATTATTGAGATGGGGGCAGCAAAGCCTAAAGATATTCAGTATCTAAGCTCAATTTTAAGGCCAAATGTTGGAGTTATAACTAATATAGGTAACTCACATCTTGAAAAATTAAAAAATATTAAAGGTGTATTAAAAGTAAAGTCTGAATTAATTAATAATATTAAAAAAAGCGGATGTCTTGTGGTGCCAAATGATAATAAAAAGCATTTAAAATTTTGGGAGCAAATAAGAAATGACATTACTATCATCACTTTTGGTCTCAGCAGTAGTGCAGATTTTTATCCTTCAGATATTAAATATAGTATAAATAAGACAGAATTTAATATTTGCTCAAAAAAATACAAAATCAAAGTAAAAATAAATACTTTTTTAGCTGGAGAGCATAATGTTAAAAATATTTTATCCAGTTTTGCAGCCTCTTTTTTCTTAAAAAACTCTACAGAATTATTTATCAATAGCTTAAAGGAGAGCTTAGATGGAGCTATTAGACAAAAACAATCTAAATGGATAAATGGCTCTTTGCTTATAGATGATACCTATAACGCTAATCCAGACTCTGTCAAAAAATCTATAGACTTATTAAAAAGTTCAAAGACTAGAAGAATCTTGGTTTTAGGTGATATGTTAGAGCTAGGTAGATATAGAAAGAAAATGCATAGAGATATTGGAGACTATGCAAGAGCTAAGAAAATAGATATTTTCCTTGGTTTTGGAGATTTAACAAAATATGCTGTAGAAGAGTTTGGTAAAAAAGGTATTTTCTTTAAAGAGGAATCTGAATTGAAGAGATTTTTAAAGAAAAATATTAATTCAAATGATACTGTCCTTTTAAAAGGATCCAGAGCAATGAAAATGGAGAGATTTATAGATGTTTGAATATTTAGGAACAATTCTAGTAAATACAGATCCTGGTTTTGATATTTTAAGATATTTAACTGTAAGAACTATCGGTGCTACCGCAACAGCACTTCTTATTTCAATATTCTTAGGACCTTTTGTAATTAATTTATTAAAGCGCCTTCAGTTTGAGCAGCATGTCCGAGTAGATGGACCTAAAAGTCACTATAAAAAGACAGGCACGCCAACGATGGGAGGACTTCTGATCTTACTTTCTTTAGTTATTTCTACATTACTTTGGGGAGACCTAGGGAATAGATATATATGGGTAGTTTTATTTGTAACTATTAGTTTTGGTTCTGTAGGTTTTTTAGATGATTTTCTTAAAATAAAATCAAAGAGTTCAGATGGCTTATCAAGTAAACAAAAAATTATTTTACAAACATTTTTTGCATTCTGCGCATCAGCATATTTATATATTTCTGCAGAAACATCTCCTGAAACAGCTTTTATTGTTCCTTTTTATAAAGATCTTTTAATTAGCATGAGCCCTTTCTTATTTATACTTGTTGGAACATTTGTAGTTGTTGGTTCTTCAAATGCTGTCAACCTAACAGACGGTTTAGATGGTTTAGCAATATTGCCAACTATCCTGATTGCTGGGGCTCTTGGATTAATTGCATATGGAATGGGTAATACTGTAATTGCAGATTATTTATATCTTCCTCATTTGGAGATATCTGGAGAGTTGATAGTATTCTGTGGAGCTTTAATGGGCTCGGGCATTGGGTTTTTATGGTACAACACTTATCCAGCTCAAATATTTATGGGTGACGTAGGATCGCTCACACTAGGAGCAATTTTAGGGATAATTGCTGTTATTTTAAGGCATGAATTAGTCTTTGCCGTCATGGCTGGCGTTTTTGTAATAGAAACATTGAGTGTTGCAATTCAAGTTATATCTTTTAAATTAAGAGGAAAAAGAGTTTTCCTCATGGCACCTATTCATCATCATTTTGAGCTCAAAGGGTGGGAAGAGCCAAAGATTATAGTTAGGTTTTGGATCATAACAATTATCTTAATATTGATTGCTTTAGCAACCCTTAAAATAAGGTAAAGAACTGCTTCGTGAAGTCATTAATATACGGCTATGGAGTAACTGGAAGATCTATTGAAAGATACCTTATTAAAAATAATGTTGAATACGAAATATTCGATGACAATAAAGAGCTATACATATCAGAAAAATTTACAAATGAACTTGAAGCTGCTTGGTATGTAATTTATTGCAGCCCAGGAATAAGTAAAGAAAAATATAAAAAATTAGATGCTTTATCACAAACTGGCATCAAGACAGATATAGATATCTTTTTTAATGAAGATTCTTCTATAAAAATTGGAATTACTGGCACTAATAGAAAAAGTACAACTTGTTTTCATCTCTTTCAGCTATTAAATAAAACTTATAAAGTTAATTTAATAGGAAATATTGGAGATCCAGTGCTTGATAGCTTAAATAATGGAGCAGATTTTTCTATTATTGAATTATCTAGCCAACAGCTAGATAAAATTCATGAAATACAACTTGATTACGGAATTCTTCTTAATATTGCACCTGATCACCTTGATTATCATGGCAATTTTGAAAATTACAAATCTTGTAAAGAAAAGATACTAGAAGCAAAAGCATCCTCAAACCTAGAAAATCCTTACAAGATATATGAATGGATAACAGGCAAACAGGCAGAAAATATGCGCTTAAAAGATTTGCCTTTTAGATTTGAATTTATTAATGATGCAGTGGTGAATGATTCTAAATCAACCAATATGCACTCTTTACAATATGCTATAGACAAAGCAAATGATTGTTTTAAATTACAGAAATACAACTTATTACTATGTGGCAATCCTGAAAAGGAGGGTTTTAGTAGTTTTAAGATTGAGGGCCCTGATGAAGTTTTTATTTTTGGTTCCCATAGTTTAGATATTGATAAATGTATCAAACATCCTAAAAAAAATATTTTTAGTAATTTACAAGAAGTTTTAATTCATATCTCTAAAGCTAAAGAATTTAGAAATATATTATTTTCTCCGGGCTACCCAAGCGGGAATGATTTTAAAAATTTTGAAGAAAGAGGGGAATATTTTAATAAATTATTAAAGGAGATTCTTTTTAATTGATCTATAAAAATAACATCTTCCTTATTATCTCCTTAATAGGATTAGTTAGTCTTGGTTTAATTATGGTGACATCATCAAGTATATATATCGCAGATAACTTAACAGGCAATCCATTTCACTTTGCTACAAGACAGGCTTTATTTATCGGTATAGGAATATTTATATTCACAATATTTTTAATAACCCCATCAAGTTTATTAGAGAAAACAGATTGGTTGTTTCTACTTATTAGTATTTTATTATTAATTGCATTATTTATTCCAGGAGTCGGAACTGAAGTCAATGGGAGCATAAGATGGATTAGACTTGGACCAATCAATATCCAGCCAGCAGAAATATGCAAATTTAGTATGATTTTATACACATCAGGATATTGTGTTAGACGCATGGAAGAAATTAGTTCATTCAGGGGCTTCCTTAAACCATTACTGCTTTTAGGAATTGTTTCATTTTTAATTTTATCTCAACCAGATCTAGGCACTACTGCAATTATATGCGCGGTTGTTGTAGCTATTTTATTTTTTGCTGGAATATCATTTTTTCAATTTAGCTTATTGATTCTTCTGTTAGGCGGGCTTGGTTTCGTTGCAATCTATTTCACTCCATTTAGATTAACTAGAGTTATGTCATTTATGGATCCATTTACTGTTCAGCTTGGAGCAGGTTGGCAATTAAGTAATTCATTAATAGGTATAGGGCAAGCTAACTGGTTTGGATTAGGGTTAGGAAATAGTTTTCAAAAGAATCTTTTCTTACCTGAAGCCCATACTGACTTTATATTTGCTGTTTTAGTAGAAGAGCTAGGTATCTTTGGTGTTATTTTATTAATATCATTATATTCAATAATGATATTTGCTATATTTTCAGTTGCATTGCAATCTTTAGCATTAAAGAGATTCTTTCAGGGATTTGTTGCTTTTGGAATTGGTTTTTTAATTTCCATTCAAGCATTATTCAATTTAGCAGTTAACATAGGCCTTCTTCCTACAAAAGGTTTAACATTACCATTTATAAGCTATGGAGGCACAAGCATGATAATAATGATGTCTTTTATAGCTATAGTATTAAGAATTAATAATGAAAATAATTTTAATTAAAATATGAAAATCTTAGTTGCAGCAGCCAAGACAGGAGGACATATTTACCCAGCAATAGCAGTAGCAGAAGAGTTTATTAAAAACGGACATGAAGCTATGTTTTTAGGTACTAATAGCTTAATTGAAAAAAATGCTATCCAAACCGTTCCAGGAATTGAGCATCAGGTAATAAATATGCAGGGCTTTAGAGGTAATGGAGTTTTTAATAAAATTTTTGTTCTTATACAACTCCCAATAAATATTTTTAAGTTACTCAGAATTATTTACAAGAATAAGATTGATAGCGTTATTGTTTTTGGAGGATTTATTACAATTCCAGTAACTATTGCAGCAGCAATTATGAGTAAACCGATATTTGTACATGAGCAGAATGCAGTTCTTGGATCAGCAAATAAATTATCTTCAAAATTTGCTAAAAGAATTTTTCTTGGAATGCCATTACATGACAAGATAATAAATAATACAGAAATTGTAGGAAATCCCATTAGGGAATCTTTTAAAGCTTCATCACATACAGATGAAAATAATAATATTAAAATTTATATAACTGGGGGAAGTCAGGGAGCAAAATATCTTAATGACAATATCCCAACCGCTTTAAAAAATTTAAAATACCCAATTTCAATAAAACACCAATGTGGCAAGGGTAAAAAAGAAGAAGTATCAAAGCTTTATGAAGGCTCAAGTAATATTGAAATCAGAGAATTTTATAATAACCCTCAAGAATTAATTAATTGGTGTGATTTTGTTATATCAAGAGCAGGGGCATTAAGCTTATCTGAGACTGTATCAATGAAAAAAGGTTTATTAATGATTCCTTTACCTAATGCTATAGATAATCATCAGCTATTTAATGCAGAATATATTCAAAAAGAAGGCATGGGAGTAATACATCAACAAAAAGATGGCATACAGGATCTAAGGGATAAAATAAAACTCATAATAAAAGAAGAAAAATATTTAAGCTGGCAAAAATTAACTTTAAAATTTAATCACCAAGATGCAACTACTATAATTTTTAAATCAATTTTTAATCAGAGCACTTAATGAAACCATTAAAAAAAATAAAACATATACATTTTGTAGGAATTGGTGGTTCTGGAATGATTGGTATTGCTTATCTATTGGTAAGAAAGGGTTACTCGATTAGCGGCTCAGATTTAAATCGATCAAAAGAATTGAAAGATTTAAAAGATCTCGGTGCAAAAATTTATTATAAGCATGATGAGAAAAATGTTGGAAAAGCAGATTTGCTTGTAATGTCATCAGCCATTAGAAGTTCAAATCCAGAATATAGAAAAGCAAAAAGAGAAGGCATAACCATTATCCCTAGAGCTCAAATGCTAGGAAGTTTAATGAGAGGATATGAAAGCATAGCTGTTGCAGGAAGCCATGGTAAAACTACCACAACTAGCATGATCGCAAATATTTTTAGCGAGGCTATATTAAGTCCTACTTATATTGTAGGTGGAAAAGTTTTAGGTATTGGTAAGAATTCAGAATTAGGAACTGGAAATTATTTAATTGCAGAGGCGGATGAGAGTGATGGATCTTTTCTTCATCTCCAGCCAGATGTAGGCGTATTCACAAATATTGATAATGATCATCTTAGTCACTACGATAATGACATAGACAAACTCTTAAAATCATTTCAAATGTTTGCTGAAAACATTCCATTTTATGGAGCGCTTATTATCAATAAAGATGATAAAAATGTTAGAGCTGTTGCTAAAAAAGTGCCAAGAAGAAAAATATCTTTTGGCTTCTCATCTAAGAGTAATTATCAAATTACAAATGTAAATTATAAAAAGCATTTTCAAAATTTTAATATCATTGATCATATACAAGACAAGACATATGCATTTAGCCTTCCAATGCCAGGTAAACATAATCTTTATAATGCAGCAGCATCAATAGCAGCTGCTATTGAAGAAGGCATATCAATTAAATATATCCAAAATGGTCTTAAAAAATTTAAAGGCGTTTCAAGACGTTTTGAAAAATCTAAACTTGTAATTAATAATAAAAAAATAACTTTTATAGATGATTATGGTCATCATCCTGAAGAAATTAAATCAACCATAAGTGCTATTCATCAAGCTTTTCCAAATAAAAGAATTTGCATGATATTCGAGCCTCATAGATATACTAGAACAGCTCAACTTTACAATGACTTTATTGAAGTGCTATCAACTAGTGATACTCTATTATTATTTGATATATATCCTGCCAGCGAGCTTCCCATTAAAGGAATATCATCAAGAAAATTGCTAGAAAGTATTAAGCAAAATGGACATCTAAACGCTAACCACACTTCAAAAGAATTAATTTTATGTGATATAAAAAATTCTACCAATAGTTTTGATATTCTAGTCACACAAGGTGCAGGAAGTATCTCTTCAATCTGTGAAGTTATTAAAAAGAAATGGCAGATTTAAAAAATATTGTAGTTTTGTATGGAGGCTCATCATCTGAGAGAGAGGTCTCTCTTCAAAGTGGCAATCGTGTATATGACGCATTAATTGATCTTGGGCATGAAGTATTTTTAATAGATTTGAATGAACTTGGAGACTTAGAGCATCTTAAACAACATGATTTAGTTTTTATTGCATTACATGGCCATGAGGGTGAAAGTGGTCAGCTACAAAAAAAATTAGATGAATTAAATATTTTGTATACTGGTTCAGGTTATTTAGCGTGTTCTAATACCTGGAATAAATCTTCTTTTAAAGATATTTTAGAAAAAGAATCTCTTCCAACTCCGAGAGGATTTTCTGTAAATAAACTTCACGATGACATTCAATCACCTTTTGAGATATTCTATGAGAAATATAATGTAGAGATAAAAGATTTATTTTTAAAGCCAGAAGAGGATGGCTCAAGCATTGATATTTTTGAGATAAGTTCAAAAAATGATCTAATTAATGCAATCCAGCTTGCAAGTAATCCAGACAGAGCTTTTATCTTTGAAGAAGCTATTAAATATAAAGAATATACCGTTTCAATTATTAATAATAAATGTCTGCCTATTCTTGAGATTAAGACTAATAATAGTTTTTATGATTATGATGCCAAATATTTATCAAATGATACTCAATTAATAGAAGCTAATTTGAATAAGAGTGAGAAAGAAATAGTTACTCATTTATCTATAAAAGCCTTTAATGCATTTAATTGCTCAGGATGGGCTAGAGTTGATATTCTTCAAGATACCCATGGAAGTTTTTATATTTTAGAAATTAATACTGTCCCAGGTATGACTTCTCATAGTTGCCTTCCTAGGTCAGCTGAACTCAATGGCATTTCTTATAAAGAGTTAATTAATACAATAATTAAAGATGCTGAATTTTAAATATTTTTACTTTTTATGTATTTTAATAATTATTTCTGGATGCAGTAAAAATAAAGATATAGAAATTTTTTTTAATGATGGCTTTGTATATAAAGCTCAAAATGAATTAATCTCAGAATTAAAATCACTTCATTCTCGAAAAGATATTAAAAATGCTTTATTACAGCAAGACTGGATTAAAGACTTCAAGATTGATTTTAGAATAAATGGAAACATTAAGATAATCCTTGATACCAAAAATCCAATATTTATTTGGAATGAAAAATATTATGTTGACTCAGATGTTAATACTTTTAAATTTGATAATACCAACACCTCACTTGCTCAGGTTTTTTGTCCGAGCAATCAATTAAACGAAGCTAGAAATTTAATAGATTCTATTAAAAATAAAGAATCACTAAAAGATTTACAGTTAATAAAGCTTAATTTTAAATACTCATCAGGGTGGACATTATTTTTAGCAAATAAAACTACGATAAAGTTTGGCAAAGATATTTCAGCAGAAAGATTACATGTATTTGAACAAACCATGAATTATATATACGAAAATAAGTCCATTCCGAGTATGATAGATTTAAGATATAAAGATGGAGTAGCATTAAATTATGGCAAATAATTCTTTAAAAGAAACAGAAATTGTTGTTGGTTTAGATATTGGAACTTCTAAAGTGGTATGCATAGTTGGCAAACATGATTCTCAAGATAATCTTGAGATTATTGCTCTTGGATCATATCCATCTAGTGGTCTAAAAAAGGGTGTAGTAGTTAATATTGATGTAACTACTGACGCAATTCAAAAAGCTGTAGAACAAGCTCAATCAATGATTGAAGAAAAAATTAAATCAGTTTTTGTGGGTATAGCTGGAAATCACATAAGAAGTTTTAACTCTCAAGGTATTGAGGCGATAAAAGATAAAGAGGTTTCATCTTCTGACATAGAGAGAGTTATTGAATCAGCTCAAGCTATTGCAATACCCTCGGATCAAAAAGTATTGCATGTTATTCCTCAAGAATTTGTTATTGATGATCAGGATTGTATTAAAGATCCCTTAGGCATGTCAGGTGTTAGGCTGGAAGCAAGAGTTCATCTAGTAACATGCTCCAACAATGCTGTCATGAATATTCAAAAATGTATAAAAAATTGTGGTCTTAAAGTAGAAGGTTATGTTTTAGAACAATTAGCAAGTTCGCACTCAATATTATCTGATGATGAAAAAGATTTAGGCGTTTGTTTAGTGGATATTGGTGGTGGAACTACAGATATTGCAATCTTTCAAGCTGGATCAATTGGATTTACTGGAAATATACCTATAGCAGGGGATATGGTTACCAATGATATTGCTGTAGCATTAAGAACTCCGACACCAGAAGCAGAAGATATTAAACAAAGACAAGGCTGTGCTGTTCCTGAATTTACTAATGATGAAGAAGTTATAGAGGTTCGAGGAGTAGGCGGAAGACCCCCAACGGAGTTAGCTAGAAGAACCTTAGCTGGATTTATAGAGCCAAGGTATATCGAATTATGCCAATTAGTAAAAGCAGAAATTAGCAGAAATGGTTTTGAAGATAAAATTCCTGCAGGGATAGTTCTAACTGGTGGAACTTCTAAAATGGAAGGAGTTATAGAATTAGCAGAGTCAATTTTCCAGACAAGTGTGAGATTGGGAGTGCCTAATAAATTCCAAGGTATGGAGAATATTCTACAAAATCCTATCTATGCAACTTCAATTGGCCTTGTTTCACATGGCTATATGCAGAAAAAAGAAAATTTCACCCTTGAAAGTAATCAAAGCCTTATTTCAAAATTTTTGAATTGGGCTAAAGGTGAGTATTGATTGTAAAAAACATATACATTAGAATGCACCCTCCTTGGTTTTCTTAAATAAGAGAAAATCTTTAACCAAAAGGTAAATATGAAGAATTACGAAACAATATTAATAATTAATCCTAACCTTTCCTCTAAGGTAGCCGATTTCCAAAAGAAATTTGACAAACTGTTATCTGATAACTCCTTCGAAGTTAAAAAGGTAGAAGACATAGGTAGAAGACAATTAGCTTACTCTATAAACAACCATCATAAAGGTCACTATCTGCTATATCGTATGCAGGGTAATCCTCAGAACATTGCGGAAATTGAAACTAAGATTAAATATGATGAAGCCATTATCAGACATTTGATATTAACAGTTGAAGAGTTATCAGGCGAAGACTCTATTTTGTTAACTGAAGCTCTAGAAAATAAGAGTAGAAGAGTAGAGGCTGTTGAAGAATCTCCAAGAAAAATTATAAAAGAAGAATCAAATGAGGCTCCTGCTGAAGATTCTAATAAAAAAAGCGAGGAATCATAAATGAAAAAGTTTCAATTACCTGAAAATTTTGATCATAAGAATATCGATGTTCTTAAACAGTTTATTACGGAGACAGGAAAAATTGTTCCAGCTAGAGTTACTGGAATCTCTGCTTCAAATCAAAGAAAAGTTACTAAATCAATCAAGGTAGCTAGGTTTTTAGCCTTACTTCCTTACACAGATATGCACAAATAATCATGAAAATTATATTATTAGATAGAATTCAAAGACTTGGTGAAATTGGAGACATAGTAGATGTAAAGTCTGGTTATGCAAGAAATTTTCTAATTCCACAAAAAAAAGCTGCTTTTGCAAGTGAAAAGAACATTGCTGAAGTTGAATCAAGAAAAGGTGAGCTTGCTGCAGCATCTGCTGATGCATTAGCTCAAGCTCAAGGAAGAGCTGAATCAATGGCTGACGCATCATGTGAAATTAGAGTTCCAGTCACAGAAGAGGGCGCATTATATGGTTCAGTTGGAACCAGAGAGATAGCAGATGCTTTTGTTGCCCTAGATGTTAATATTGATAAAAGTGAAGTTCAATTACCAGATGGCCCTATTAAAGAGCAAGGCGATCATAATGTTTTAATAGCACTTCATCCTGAGATTTCAGTAGAAGTTTTAGTTAAAGTATTGCCTGAGTAGTTGTGTAATTTAAAATATGATGTAAAAATCATGTTTCATGTCTGAGTTAGCACAAAATATCAACGATCAAGCCCGAGAAGCTGAAAGAGCTGTTTTAGGCGGCTTAATGCTTGAAACAGAGAGATTTGATACAGTCACCCAAATAATTAATCATGAAGATTTCCAAGGAAAAGACCATCAGTTAATTTATGAATCAATGTTCGAATTGATTGAAGAGAATAAACCTTTAGACCCATTAACAGTCTCAGAAAAATTAGATAGTAAAAATTTTCTCAATAAAATTGGCGGTAAAAATTATTTAATAGAGCTTGCAACAAGCACTCCTACTGCTGCAAATATTGAAGCATACGCAGAAATAATTAAGCAAAGATCATTAACGAGACAATTAATGAAAACTAATTCAGAAATTGCTGAACTTATTAATAATCCTCAAGGCCAAAATGGCACAAGTTTATTAAATGAAGCTGAAAGAAAGATTTTTGCTTTAAATGAATCAGCAAGTCTAAATGATAGTTCGCTTCAGTCAATGAATGAGCTTATCCCAGAAACCATGGATAGACTTCATATGCTCTCTAAAATGGGTAAAGGCAACATAATTGGTAATTCCACTGGTTTTAAAGATTTAGATACAAAGCTGCAGGGCGTTCAGAATGGTGACTTAATAGTTGTTGCAGGAAGACCTAGTATGGGTAAAACGGCTTTTGCAATGAATTTAGCTGAGAATGTTCTTTTAAATGATGATAATGAAGGCGCAGTTTTAATCTTTAGTTTAGAAATGCCTGGTGAGTCTTTAACTACCAGACTTCTATCGGGGATGTGTAAGATTGATCAGCAGAAAGTTAGATCAGGAATGTTAAAAGATAATGAGTTAAAGCAAATTTTTGAAGAAGGTGAAAAGCTTAAAGGCAAACCTTTGTATATAGATGATAGTTCAACACTTTCTCCAATGGAGCTTTTAGCAAAATCTAGACGACTTCATAGATCAGAAGAACACGGTCTATCTCTTATAGTTGTTGATTATCTTCAGTTAATGCAAGTACCTGGATCCACAGAAAATAGGGTAAATCAAATATCAGAAATATCTAGATCTTTAAAATCTCTTGCTAGAGAGTTAAAAGTTCCGGTAATTGCTCTCTCACAGCTAAATAGAGGAGTCGACTCTAGACCAAACAGAAGACCTATAATGTCAGACTTAAGAGACTCCGGTGCAATTGAGCAGGATGCGGATGTGATTCTATTTTTATACAGAGATGAGGTTTATAACGAAGATTCTGATCAAGGAAACAAAGCAGAAGTAATAATTGGTAAACAAAGAAATGGACCAATTGGAACTTGCTATTTAACTTTCTTAAAAGAATATACAAGATTTGAAAATTTCTCTAACGATGGATTTTACGATTCATTTGAATGAGCGAGCCGACGGCAGAGCTGACGATTGATATAGATATTATTCGAAATAATATTACTTATTTAAAATCTCTTTTAAAACCAAATACTAAGTTTATGGCAATTCTAAAGGCTAATGCTTATGGGCATGGTCTTAAGAGAATAACTTCAAGCATAGATGATATTGTTGATGGGTATGGGCTTGTTAGATTAGATGAGGCAGCAAGAGTAAGAAAATATACAAAAAAAAATATTCTTTTAATGCAAGGGGTCTACAACAATAATGATTTAGATACTGCTGCTAAATCAAAATTTGACTTAGTTGTTCATAATAGCGAGCAGTTATTTGCACTAGATAATTTAGATATTAATTTATGGATAAAAGTTAATACAGGAATGAATCGACTTGGTTTTTCTCCAGAAGAATTCTTTAAAATTTATAACTCAAAACTAATAAACAGAAAATTTACACTCATGTCTCACTTAGCATGTGCTGATAATCCTTCAGATGATTTGAATAATAAGCAATTTGATTTATTTCATAAAATCTCATTAAGTATTAATACTACTAATGAGAAAAGTATCGGAAATACAGGCTCTATTATAAATTTTCCTGACAAAGGTTTTGACTGGGTAAGATCAGGTATTGGAATTTATGGAGGCTTTAAAGGAGACAATAACCTAAAGCCAGCAATGTCATTCAGATCAAAAATAATTGAAATTAGAAAATTAAAGCAAGGAGATAGAGTCGGATATAATGGAAGAGTAATTGCAAATAAGGCAATGACGATTGCTATTGTTTATGCAGGTTATGCAGATGGCTATCCACAGTCAGCAATAGATACAACACAAATCAATGTAAATAATTATTTAGTAAATATTTGTGGACAAGTAAGTATGGATCTACTTTC